>MDTF01015124.1_pt1 | contig 25843 bp, 27 predicted proteins | sample 811191 | NCBI WGS metagenome assembly MDTF01 (sample SAMN05326649, study PRJNA326480) | marine metagenome | isolation source: seawater | place: Southern Ocean | collected 2011
AAAGTACCATTGGCGCTGAAAGGCTTGACTTCCGAGTTCGGGATGGGATCGGGTATTGCCCTTTCGCAATAATCACCAGGCACGTTCTTATACAAGTTTACAATAAATGAGCAAGTACTTTATTAGATCTATTATATGAGATAGATATAAAGAATAAGTTATGGTTTATTCCTTCCTGATAATGAAAGTAAGCTTTTATGTCGAATTTTAAAATATCAATAATAACTGTTGTAAAAAATGGAATGCCTTTTTTAAAAGAAGCAATTGAATCCTTTAATTCACAAACTTATAAGAATAAAGAGCAAATTATTGTTTATTCTAAATCAGAAGATGAGACTGAAGAGTATCTAAATAGCTTAAATGATTCTAAGATTATTATAAAAGATGAATATTCCAAGACTTTGTATGGTGCTTTAAATCTTGCAGTAAAAAATTGCTCGGGAGATTATATAGGAGTATTGCATGCAGATGATTTTTTTCCAAATAAAGATCTTCTTTTAGATTTATCAAAATTTATTGGTGAAGTTAATGCTGATATTGTTTATGGAAATACAAAATTTTGTAAGAAAAAAAATATAAATCACATCACAAGAGTTTGGAATAGCAATAAATTTGATAGAACGAAATTAAAATACGGATGGATGCCACCACATACTACCATGTATATCAAAAAAGATATTATGCTTAAAAATCTATATACTGAAAAATATTCAATATCTGGTGATTATGAATTTATTTTAAAGGTTTTATTAAACGACAAGTTTATTATAAAATTTTTTGATAAAACTTTAGTTATAATGAGAGAGGGTGGTAAAAGCACAAAAATAGCCTCTCTTCTAAAAAAGCTTTTACAGGATATACAAATCACAAAGAAAAAATTTAAATATTACTATATATGTACATTGTTCAAAATATTGAGAAAATTTAAACAATTTTTCTAAAGAGCAACTTTTTTAACCTAATCTTATAAAATATTAATTTAATTTAATAATTAAAACTTTCAAGTGTATCTTTGATTCCTTGGTCTAGAGATGTCTTTGCTATCCATCCATATTTTTTTGATAGATTTACGTTGAGTAACTTTTTTTTTACACCATCTGGTTTTGTTTTATCATATTCAATTTTTAATTTTATTTCAAATTCTGACATCAATATTTTTGCATACTCTAATATAGTTTTATCATTTCCTGTTCCTATATTAATTAACGTTGATGGAGTTTTTTTATTCATAAAAAAAACACATGCATCAGCAATATCATCTACAAATATTAATTCTCGCTTAGGTTTGCCACTTCCCCAAATAGTGATTGATTTTTTATTATATTTTTTAGCTAAATAAATTTTTTTAATCAATGCTGCAAAAAAATGAGAATTTTTTTCGTCATAGTTATCATTAGGACCATAAGAATTACATGGCATTAGACATTTATAATTTGTTTTGTATTGAATATTATAACTTTCACACAATTTAATTCCCGCAATTTTAGCTACAGCATAAGGTTCATTTGTGTATTCTAATTTTCCAGATAATAACATTTCTTCAGTAATAGTTTTATTTATATCTTTTGGATAAATACAGCTTGAACCAAAAAAAATTAAATTTTTTGTGCCTGCTAGATATGAACCATGAATTAGATTGTTTTGAATTTGCAAATTTTCATAAATAAATTTTCCTCTAAATCTATTATTTGCATAAATGCCACCTACTCTTGCTGCTGCAATTATAACTACTTTGGGCTTATTTTTTTTTAAAAATTTAAAAACTTGTAATTGATTTAATAAATCTAATTGTTTTTTGTTTTCTATAATTATATTTTTATATCCTCTTTTAATTAAATTTTTGTATATAGCAGAGCCAAGGTGGCCCATGTGTCCTGCAAGAAATATTTTAGATTTTTTATCAACCATTATTCTTCAACTCAAATGCTATCATTTCATCTATTAGCTGAACTATTGTTGTTTTTGGCTCCCAATTTAATAGCTTTTTAGCTTTTGCAAAATTTCCTTTTAAGTTGTCTACCTCTAAAGGTCTAAAATACCTTGGTATAATTTTAATAACCATATTGCCTCTTAAATCGTAAGCTTTTTCATTAATTCCTTTTCCCTTCCATTTTAGCTTCATATCTAATTTTTTGGATGCAATTTCTATAAATTTTTTGACTGTTATTTGTTTATTTGTAGAAACAACAAAGTCATCAGGGGCTTTATGATTCAATATTTTCCACATTGCCTCTACGTAATCTCGTGCGTGACCCCAGTCTCTTTTTGAGTATATATTTCCTAAATAAAGAGTTTTTTGTTTTCCTAATTTAATTAGCGTTAAAGCTTTAATTATTTTTTTTGTCACAAAAGTTTCTCCCCTGAGTGGGCTCTCGTGATTAAACAAAATACCATTGCTTGCAAAAATTTTATAGGCATCTCTATATATTTTGGTGATGGAATGTGCATAAACTTTACTTGCCGCATAAGGACTTTTTGGATCAAAAATTGTTTTTTCATTTTGAGCCCCCTTGGATGAGCCACCAAACATTTCAGAAGTTCCTGCTTGATAAAATTTAATCTTTTTTTTATTTTTTAAAGATTTAATTGCCTCAAGTATTCTTAAAGTACCTAACCCATCAACATTACTTGTGTATTCGGGCACCTCAAATGATACTGCTACATGAGATTGGGCAGATAAATTATAAATTTCATCAGGTAAAATTTTTGATATAATCTTAAAGACTGAGGATGTGTCTATGGAATCTCCGTAATGAAGTATTAGACTTCTTTTACTAACATCAGGGCCTTGGTAAATATCATCAATTCTTCCTGTATTTAGTGATGATGACCTTCTAATAACACCATGAACGATATAATTCTTTTTAATTAACAATCTAGCAAGATAAGCGCCATCTTGACCGGTAATACCAAAAATTAAAGCTTTTTTTTTCAATTAGTTGTCTATTAGTAATAATTTATTATCTTATTTATTATTATATATGCATTTATTAAAATATCTCATAAATGTTAATAATCAAATCTATTTTATTTGAATAATTTTCTTATCCCCTACTTCAAAGATCTTATCACACCCATCTAAATTATATTTATTATGAGAAACAATAACTATTGTTTTTTTTCCTCTTAAGCCATAAATGTTACTTATTATAGCTTTTTCGTTTTCTTCATCGAGGGCATTAGTAGCTTCATCGAAGATAATTATATCTTTTAAACTATAGATTGCCCTTGCTATTGCTATTCTTTGCTTTTGACCAGATGAAACTCTTCTACTATGAGATCCAACCATATAATCTATACCGTTTGGAAGATCTTCAACAAACTTATCTATTTGAGAAAAATCTATTGCAAATTCTAATTGTTTGATATCAATCTTATTAGAAGAATTAAAAACTATATTGTTTTTAATTGTGTCTTCTATTAAAAATGTATCTTGAGATATAAAGGTTATAAGGTCTTGGTATTTTCTTATTTCAGTATTTGATTCAATTAATTTATCATCTAAAAAAAGTTTGCCTGAAATTGGTTTAATTAATAATGTAATCAAATTTAATAAAGTACTTTTACCAGATCCACTTTGCCCAAACAAACCTATTATTTCTCCTTTTTTAATTTCTAAATCTAAATTATTAATTAAATTCTTTTCATTATCATAAGAAAAATTAAAACCTTTAATTTTTATATTTTTACTAAAATCAATTTTATCATCAACAGGAACAGTCAAAACTCTTTCATCGTTTAAGGATAGTGTTGAGTTTATTAAATCAACAGAATTTTTTGAATATTTAATTCTCTGATATTGAATTAATATTTTATTATATGCGGGAATCGCACGGTAGGCTATGACAAAATAGAAAGTTAAGTTTGTTAGAATAATATCTTGAGATAATCCAAGGTTATTAAAATAGAAAACTGTAGACAAAAGAATTGATAAACCAAATATTTCTAGTAATGCTTTTGGCATTAATTGAATTGTTGAATTTTTTGTCTCCATATAACTTTGGTCTTTATTAATATTATAAAATTTATTTATTAAATGGTGAGCATTGCTTGAAAGATAAATATCTCTGATACCTAAAAAAATTCTCTGTGATAATGTTGCTAAATTTTCAGACAATATAACACGTTGATTTGCCCAATCTTTTATTTCTTTATTTAGTTTTTTTACTATTAAACCTGCGATGAATAAAATAGGAAGAATTATTAACACACCTTTAAAATGTCCCATTATTAAGATTAAAACTAATATTCCAAAAAGAATTATTGTTTCACTCAAAAGTATCATGACAGAATCTAAAAAGTTTTTAGTTAGATTTTGAGTTTCCGTGTTTAAAATAGTTATTAATTCACCTTGTTTTTTTTTAGCAAAAAATAAATACTCTTGATGAAAAAATTTTACTAAAATCTCCTTAGCAAAAAATGCACGAAGATTATTTACAAATGAATTTTTAAATCTATAAATTAATATTAAAAATAAATTTTTGATAATAAATATAAATAAAAAAATTAAACAAAAAACTGGGAGTAGCTTATTTTTGTTTTTTTCTAAAAGCTCTGTATAATTTTCAAAAAATGGTATTGATGATAAACTTTCAGGGCTGAAAATTACTGTTATGAATGGAATTACTGAGGCTATACCTATTGCCTCTAAAAAAGACTGAACAATAAAAAGAAGAATAATTGAATAAAAAATATTTTTATTTTTTGAATCTAATAAGTTCCAAAATATTTTAAAATGCTTCATCAAATTTTTAATTTATTTAGTAAGTATTTTTCTTCATAAGCTAACAGCACTAACAATTTAATATTTCATCATACATTAAATTAATTTTACGTATTTGATAAAATATGACTAAAAGTTGAACGATGTAAACGGGGCATTTGTAAGGTATATATGTAAGATTAACCAGAAAAATTATTTAATTAACACATATACTTAGGACAATTTACTTTATTATCAAATTATCTTTAGTGGCTGGTTAATAACTAAATGTTAAAAATATACTTTTATCACAAATCTGAAATAATTCTTTTAAAATAATATTATAACATTTGCGCTTCGATAGGTTAAATTTGAAAAAATGATAAATAAAAAAATTATAATATGTTCAACAATTAAAAATGAGGGGAAAAATCTTAAAAATTTTTTTTATAAGATTGATCAAATAATATCACAGTTTAAAGACTATTTTTTAATTTTTGTTGAGTCTGATTCTACTGATAAATCTATAAAATTATTGAGACAATATATTAGGGGGAAAAAAGGTAAAGTTATAATAAAAAAACTCAAAAATAAAAGTAATAGAATAGTCAGAATTGAAATTTGCAGAAATGAATATCTTAAATATATTAAAGACAACAGGCAGTTAATTAAGTTTGATTACTTACTCGTTATGGATGCTGATGGGGTAAATAATAAAATAAATTATAAGAATTTAAAAAATTCAATTTTAAAAAAAAATTGGAATGCTATTTTTGCAAATCAAAGTTTTTTTTACTATGATGTTTATGCACTAAGAATTAAAAATTTTATTAATGAAAATTTTATTTATAGAATTAAACAAGATATCAAAAATAAATCAGCTTTAAATTTAAGAAATATTGTTTATAAGAATTTGACTAAGTTTTTTTACTTAAATAAAAAATTTAGACATAGGTTTATTAAAGTTAAATCTGCTTTTGGAGGGTTTGGTATTTACAAACTTGATAAAATACTAAAATTTAAATATAATAGTTTTTCTGGTTATCAATGTGAACACGTAAAGCTTAATGAGGATATCAATAATAGATATGGTGGATTATTCATCGATAAAAAATTAATTAATTCATATGGAATTAATAAACATACAATAAATGGTTATCTATGTTCAAAGTTAAATTTTTTTGCTAAAAGGTTTATATCAAAAATATAATGATTTTTTACTATCTATTAACTAATTTTTTAATAATTTATTTACTATACATAAATAAAGATATTATTGCTAATAAATTGCAATTAATCACTTATCACAACAATAATACTTTTCATAAAAAAAATGCTTACTTGTATGGTGGCATATTATTGTTTCCCAGCTTGTTAGTGACCAGTACATATCTATATATTTATAAAATAGAAAATTTATATGTTAATTTTTTTTTGATTTTTTCATTTTTAATACTGGCAACTATTGATGATATCAAAAATTTAAGACCAATTATAAAAATTTTATTTTGCTCTCTACTTTCAGGAATTGCTATTTTCTATGATTCAACACTTACCCTAAACACTCTTAATTTTTACTATTTTGGGTTATTTATTTTTACTGACAATTTATTAATCATATATGTTTTTCCAATATTATGTATCTTACTTTTAGTTAATGCTTTTAATTTTACTGATGGTGTAAATTGTTTGGCTGGATCAATTGGATTAAGTTTTTTAATCTACGTGTGTGTTAAAAATCATGAAATTTTAAGTTCTGTTTATTTGATAATAACTTCAATTCTAATTTTCTTATATTTAAATTACAGTAAATCTATTTTTCTGGGAGATTCGGGAAATTATTTAATTTCTTCTATGGTGGCGATAATTATTTTAAAAGAAAATTTTTATAACCCTGAAAGCTACTATGCTGAAGAAATTTTTTTATTATTTTTAATACCTGGAATAGATATGTTTAGATTGTTCATATCAAGAATTGCAAAAAAACAGAACCCTTTTAAAGGTGATAATGATCACTTGCATTATTTGCTCTTCAACCAGTTTGGATATAATAAAACTATTTTACTCTATTTATGCTTGGTAAATTTTCCAATATATATATTTTATTTTTTTAATAATATTTTAATATTTGTCATATTTTTTACTTTTTTAATTTATACTTACTTAATATATACAAGCTATTTAAATAAAAATAAGGCAGCATAAGCAAAGAAATAGTTAATCTAATATACCTCAAACTTAAAAAATTTTTTTTAATTCCTGTATCGGAGAAGTATTTTTTTTCTTGAATCTTAGAGTTTTGCCCTGGCCAATTTCTAAAATATCCAATTTTAATATAAAAGCTTTCTAATTTAGAGACCTTGGAGAATTTTTTCCATAAATGATAGTCACAGGCATTATTTTTGTATTGTAAAAAATGACCATGTTTAATAAAGAAATCTTTTCGGAATGCTATAGATTCTTGCTGAATAAATCCCCAAAAATTATGATGTGCAAAACCATTTTTAATAATAAATCTAGGGTACCAGTAAGGTATTCCTGAGATTATATGTCCATTCTTTATATATCCATTAATTCCTGAGATCCAATTTGTTTTTTTTTTTAATCTTAAAAATTTTTATTACGTTAGAAACGGCATCTTTATCCAAAATATCATCAGAGTTTATCCAAAGAATAACATTCCCTTTACTTTTCTTTATTGCTTTTGTTATTGCATGATAAATACCTAGATCTTTTTTTATGGAAATATGATCTATATTTTTTTTATATTTATTAATAATCTTTAAAGATGAATCATTAGAACATGCATCAAAGATTAAATATTCAAAATTTTTACTGGTTTGATCGATTACAGATTTTATTGTTTTTTCTATGTACTTGCCTCCATTATAATTGGGTGTAATGATTGATACATATGGTTTTTTTTTATGATTATACATTTTCAAGTTTTAAATGTTTTATAATTTCAAATTGTTCTTTTGCCGTCGTATTCGACCACTTATTTCTAAATAAGCATTCTTCATAAATATTATCAGGCAAAAAGCTAGTTAAACCAGTTTTTTTAAGTATATCATCATTGACAAATACTGCATTAGCACCTCCTATTACTTTAATTAAATGGTAATTTCTGACTAACAAAAGTTTATGAAAAGCGGTCAATGAAGCTCCATGATAAAAACCTGATTCATGCTTAATTTTTCTATCAAAAAATTCATCATATGGAACTGAAATACTTTTGTTTAAAAATGATGCATTGTATTCAATAATTATTACCTCTGGTAATATATTTTCATTAATTATTTTTTTTAAAATCCAATAATCATTTCCATCAATATCAAGAGATAGGCATCCAATATTTTTAAAACTGATTGATTCTATAATATTATCTCTTGTAAGATACTTTCTTAAAATTGTAACATTTTTTTTTAAAATGAAGGTAATAAATTTTAAAGATAAAATGTTGATTAATCTTCCACCATCAATCATTAGACCACTGAAATTTTTCTTTATTAAATTAACGCAATTGAATTCTAAATGATGAAAGCCAATTTCAATAAAGCTCTTGCTATTAATAAAACTGCTTAAGTAATCTAAAAAAATATTTTCTTCATTATTATTTTGACTTTTACTTTTTTTATAGAAATGCTTATTATCGAACAAGAAATTGATTAAAAAAATAATTTTATTAATAAATTTAATTATCATAACTTTTAGTATATAGGTTAAAAGAATTTAAAAAATCACTAATTATGTATCAATGAAAATATCACTCGTAAAAAGTAATATTGGGATATTCATACTTGCATATTCAAGAATCTCACACTTAAAAAAAACCATCACCGCAATTGACAATGAACTATCCAAAGAAGATAAAATTTATATTTTTTGTGATAATTTTACAAGCGATCAAAACTTCAGAATCATAAGTAGAGTCAAAAAAGTTATTAAATATTTAAAAAATTTAGATAAGAAAAGATTTATAGTTATCTTTAGAGATAAAAGACTTGGGTTAAGAAAAAATTGGCATCTAGCATGGTCTTATATGTTTGATAAGTTTGAAAAAGTAATATGCTTAGAGGATGATATTGTAGTTAACAAAAATTTTTTACCCTTTATGAAGTATTACTTAGATCTTTATAAAAATAATCCTAAAATTATGAATATTTCGGGTTTTTCTACTAAAATGGAAATTCCAAAGAATTATAAATATGACTGCTATCTAACTAAAAGGTCTATGTCGTGGGGCCAAGGATCCTGGAGAAGGGTTTGGCTAAAATTCAAGAACCTAAAACAAAATCATAAAAGTGTTTTAAAAGTAAAAAAAAATAAAACAAAATTAATCTTGGCTGGTGGTGAAGATATATTGCGAGCTATGATATTAGATTACTGGAAAATTATAGAGTCAATTCAAGTTTGGTGGATATGGAATATAATTAAGAATAATGGATACTGTATAAATCCCATAGGCTCTCTAGTAAAAAATATTGGTTTTGATGGAACGGGCTATCATACAAAAAAAGGTGACTTTTTTCCAAGAAACAAAAGTTATCGTTCTCAAAAAAAAATGGAAAAACCTTTTTTTTCAGAAGAAATTAATAAACAATTTTTAAATAAATTTAAAATTAAATCAATAAATTATCACTTATTTAATCATTTACCATTAACAGTGGTGAATCAATTATTTAAAATTAAGAACTTAATAAAATTTAATTAAATATAATTGTTTACAAGATTGATAGTTTTAACAATATTTGTGTAGTTATTTTTTTTTTGGGCTCTCATTTCAATTGAGATCCATTTTTGATAATTATATTTATTCAGTGTAGATATTAGTTTTTTGAAAAAATTTTTATTTTGAATTGTTTTTAAATAAGGTTCACTAATATGAACATGATTAATTAAATCGATACAGCCTTTGATTATACTATCAATTTTTTTATTTTCTAAGTTCATTAATATTTCTCCCGCATCTAAAATAATTTTAATATTATCAGATTTTACTTTTTTGACAAAGTCATAAGTTTGATAAATGGTATTTAAAAAATTTGTACCATATTCTTTTGGGTTTGGTTCAATAGAAAGATAAACATTATTTATTTTTGCCACTTTTCCAATTTTTTTAAAGGCATTAATAGCTATTTTTTCTGCATCATTATATTTCATATTAGATGGAATTATTCTATTTTTTGGAGATCCAAAGACTAAATTCTGTATACCTAGTTTTTTAGCTAGTTTAATCGTTTGACATAAATGATTTACAAAATTATTTCTTTGTTTTATTGATTGAAATAAATAACAATCTTTTGCTTCAAAAAATAGTGATTGCATAGAAACAATCTTTAAATTATGTTTTTTTAAATCTTTTAAACATTTAATAGTTTCTTTTTTATTAAGTTTAAAAATATCTTTAATGTCGTGCAATAGTAGTTTTGGAGCTATTTCAATACCTCTTATTTTTTTCTTATTTAGAAATCTATATACTTTATTTCTTTCTTTTGGTGACCAGGCTATATTAGAAATTGATAAATTCATTTTTTCATTTTATAAAATATTCTTAAATCGTTTAAAATTGTCTCTTTTTTATAAAGATAGTTTTTTCTATCACTCCATAATTTGGCATATTTAGATATCATGTTTGCACTGTAAATCTTGGCATTATTTGACTTCATTTTTTTTTTTGTTAAAAACTTATAAATATCTCTTGCATAAATTGGTTCTGTTGAAATATTAAGACACTTAACACCAAGTTTAAATCCCGCTTTAATATCTTTTATTAAATTTTCCAAATTGTAATACTGATATTTAGAATTAGGATTGGTTAAACTAGATGAGGTAAAATTATATTTTTCAATGTACTTAATTAAAGTATTTTTTTGTGAACTTTTATTTAATAAGCTTCTATCTATATGGTAATTATTATCTTTTTTTTTATATATAGTTACAAAAAAATTTCTAATCCTTGAGGGTAATATCTTGGAGATAAGTTGAATTTTTTCACTACTTAAAAAAGTTGGCATAGGGTTCATTATATCAAAAATAAAGTTCTTCTTTATGTGTTTTCCAAATAAGCTTGGTAAGCGAATAACTAAGTGATTTTTAAATTGCTTTTGACAAAATTTTTCTAAAATTCTTCTATTCTTTCCATATGCAAGATGATTATTTAAATCTTTACAATCCTCATCATTATTTTTTTTATCCAACACGGAAAATACTTGAATTGTAGATATTAGAATAAATTTTTCTGTTTTTACTAGTTTAAGATACTTAATTAACTTTTTAATATTTTTTAAGTCTTCATTTGGTTTTCTGTTAGCGATAGTCATTGCTCCTGGTGCAGCACAACAAATTATCATTTTAAATTTTTTATCAATTATTTTTTTTATATTTTTAGAGTTATACTTGTATTTAAATCTAGTTTTACCACGAAGATGTTGGCCGATAGTGCCTGAGTAACCTATTAAACAGTCATTAGTAAATTTTATATTTTCATTCATATTCTACTATTAATGAATCTATCTTTGTTTTTATAAAAAAAACTCCATACTAAGAAAATTATTACATACCAAATCATAAAAGCATTATTTGTTGAAAAAATACTCCCATGAGGTTTTAGTGGAAAAATAAAGGCTAGCATTATTGCAAAAATAATTGTTTCAAAGTCATTTTTATATAATTTTTTTTTATAGAAATAAAAAATTATATAAATAATAAATGATAAAAAAATAAATAAGCCTATCGCTCCCATGTCTGAAATCAGCTCAATATAAATATTGTGAGGATGTGTAGTACAGATAATATCTTTATCCACTTTTAACTTTTTGCATTCATATCTAAATGATTTAAAACCTGATCCAATCAAAATATTATTTTTAAATATTTTTATACCTGCTGTATAATGCTTAAACCAATGTGAATTAGTTATAATTTTTACTTTATACCTTATTGAATTATAGTTATTAATTTTTGACTCATTATTTATATTTTTTTCCGATTTTTGATCAATACTATTATAATTAACTACAAGGTTGGGTAATAGATTAAATGTATATCTCTCAGACAAACCTTTTGAATTTTTTAATATTAAAAAACAAGAAATCAAAATTATGAATGAAGACATAACAACTGTTAGTCTTAAATTTTTACTGTTTATAAAAAGAATCAATAGAAATAAAATTGTACACAAAAATGCATTTCTTTCACCAGTAAGAAAAATTATAATCGACAATGAACTTATAAAAATAACTTCACTAAAACGACTAACGTTAAAAAAAATTCTCAGTAGAGCAAAATTAATAAATCCAAAGCAAAATAAATAACCTCCAACAATATATTCATCTCCAAAGGGGCCTGATAACCTAGCATAAGCAACTGAATTATCTAATTTGTTTCCAAATAAATCTACCTGATAAATATACTGTATAACCGTATCAAAAGAAGTAAAAATTATAACACCCAAAAGTACTAAAGAGAAAATTTTTTTTACTTGTAGTTCAGTAACAACCAGGAAGTAAATTCCAAAATATAGTAAAAAAACAAATCTTAAATATGTCATTGATTTGAATAAAGAATATCCCTTAAGATCTGCTAGCAAAGAATTAACAATTAAAAATATTGTAATAAATAAATAAAAAAATACTTCTCTTTTTTCAAAAAAGATTTTTTTATTAAAGTATAAAATAATTATATATATAGATATTAGAACAGTAATTAAATTAATCGAAAATGACCCCACAATATAGGCTGCAGGTATTATAAAAAAAATTGTTGCTTCAAAAAATTGTTTAATGGCGTCATTTTTGCTGTTTTGATTTTTTAATTTTATTAACATATTAATCTTTATAACTTTGTATTATATAGTTAAAAATATGAAAGTTTAAAGAAATGATTAAACACAATCTAGATACATTCACTCAAGATAAAAAAGTAATAAATTTTGAAAAAAACCTATTTATAATTTCTTTTAGTTAATATTTATATGAAAAAAATTAATCATAAACTTCATGTCAATAAAATTAAAAAAAATGGCTATACAATAATAAAAAATTTTTTATCTATTAATGAATTATCTTTAATTAAAAATAAAATTAAAAAAATAGAAAACCAAAAAAGTACTGTAAAAACAGGAAATAACATTTGGCACCTGCATAACTATGATGAGATTTTTACGAATGTTATCTGTAAAAAAGATATCCAAAAAATTTTGATACCGTTATTGAATGATCCTTTTTATAAAAATATTAATTTGAATCTTCCAAATTATATTTTAGGAGAATCTATGATTATTGATGAGAAAGGCTTTATGAATTTACACTTGGACTCATATATACCTAGTTCTTCAAGCAAACTTTATATGGCTAATGTTCTTTTTCTATTAGATGATAGATCAAGAGATAATGCTTGTACAATATTAATTAAAAATACACATCGCAAGGATAGTTACCCAGATAGAAATAAAAAAAACTATACTTATCTTGAAGGTAAAAAGGGAGATTTAATTATCTATGACAGTAGGATTTGGCATGGAAGGTGTGAAGCTAAAACAAATACCTCGAATAGAACTTTGGTCTACATTGTGCAGTCATGGTTTATCAAGCAAAGATTTGATTATATTCATCTTTTACCAAAAAAAATATTTAAAAAGTTAAGTAATTTAGAAAAACAATTTCTTGGATTTTGTTCGATTCCACCAAAAGATAATAAAAAAATAATATCTATTAGACAAGGTTATGAAGTTTTAAAAAATTAAAAATATTAATAATAACCTTATATTTTAAATATTTTTTTATAATATTTGTTTTTATAACTTTCTAAAAACTTTAAATAGATATCTGCAAAATTTTCTTTAGGGAGTTTACTAATTCTTTTCTTCATATTTTTTAAATTATCCCAATAAAGTGGTCGCTTTTTTATTATTTTTTTATAATCTTCATAATCACAAGAAGAAATATAGGATGGAGGCAATTTTCTTTTATTCAAATAATTATCATTAGTTATTGTGACAAACTTGTATCCTAATAATTCCATTCTTTGTCTCCAAAATTTTAAATCTACTTTTCCATAACCACTAATTTTTTTTATACCCAATTTTTTAAAAGCATACTCTGTTATTTTTGCTACAGATTCTAGAGCAGCATAAGGAGCTAAATGAGGTTCAATACTAGTGTCAGTAATTAATGCTAATTCACAAGAATTTTTAGTTCTGTTAATATTTGATAGTGAAATTATTCCTTTATAAATGTTGTCTTTTGTAGAAATTATTAACATAAATCTTTTTTTTTTTTCAGATAAAAAAAACTTTACTTGTTTAGCTGGGGTATTTTTTTGTTTTTTATATTTATCGTGAAGATGTTTGATTATTACTTTGTTATTAAGCCATGAATACCAATTAGATTTTTTTGCAAATTCAAGAGTTGGTTTAGATAGATTAATCGTTTCACCTTTGATAAGTATTTTTAATTTTTTCATTAATAAAAAAATTTTATTTCCACCTTAAAACACAACAAGCTGCTGATAAACCCACTCCAAAACCTACCAGCATTAAATTATTATTTTTTTTTAATATTTTTTTTTTAATTAATTCCTCCAGTACTATTGGTATAGATGCCGAAGTAGTATTTCCAATTTTATCATAATTAATATGAAATTTATTACTTGGTATATTCAATTCTAATTTTAATTTATCCAAAACTAATTTGCTAGCTTGATGAAATATAAAATGATCAATATCTTTAATCTTAAGATTATTTTTTTTTAATATATCATTGAAAAGATTTGGAATGGTTGTTGTTGTAAAAAGAAAAACACCAGAACCATTCATCTTAATATAATTATTTTTTTCAATTAGATCATTTGCACCAGATCCATCAGTAAAAAAATTAAATACAGGTGAAATATTTGATGAATTAGCACTTACAATACAGGATGAGGCTGAATCGCTAAAAATAGTTCTACAGGTTCTGTCATTATTTTCTAAAAATTTAGTGTATGTATCAGAACAAATTAACAGAGTATTTTTGATAATGTTTGAGCAAAAAAAAGAATGCAATGTAGCCAAAGCATAAATAAAACCAGAACAACCTAAATTAATATCTAAAGCAAATACATTTTTGCTAAGTTTTAATTTTTCTTGAAGAACGCATGAAACAGAAGGTAGTTTATTTTTTGCTGTTTGTGTGACAACGATAATAGAGTCGATTTTTTTTTTATTTACTCCTCTTAAAGTTTTGAAAGATGATTTATAAGATAGTTCTAAAACATCCTCATTCTCATTTGATTCATATATATAGTTAATTCCAGTTTTTTTTTTTACCTCAGACATATTCCAATGAGGGTTTTTTTTCATAAAGCCAGAGCAAGATTTTCTTTTAGACCCCATAACATGAGATAAATTGCGAATGACTAGATTATTCATTTATTACTTAAAAAGCTTCTTTTTTTTAAGAACTTTTATTATTTCTTTAACAGATGAAGCTGTAGACATCTCCTGTATTTCAAAAACTTTACCTTTAGTTTTATTATCTAACTCAGAAAGTATAGAAAGTTGTGCCAAGGAATCCCAAGACTCCATATTTTCTGATCCTGAATTTATATTTATTTTTTTTTTGCTAACTTTAAGAACTTTACTAATAGAGCTTATAATAATATCTTTTGATAACTGAATTTTTTTAATAGTTGTATTTTTCTTAGATGGTTTTTTAACCAATACAATCTTAATTTTTTTTTTGGTTTTACGTTTAGACTTTTTGACTGTTTTTTTCTTTAGCATAATATTGGTTATAGTATATTAATTAAAAATTACTATTCAATTGATAAATTAATACTCAAGTTTAATTATTAAAAATTTAAAATATACATTAATTAACTGATGCTATAGTATAGAAAATATATGCCTGAACGAATTCATATAATAATAGTTGGTGGTGGTTCTAATATTGCCAGAAAAGTTTTTATTGAAAAAAAAGATTATGAAATTAATGCTTTTTCAAAATTTTCAGATTTAAAATCAATAAAAGAATATAAAACTCATCGTTATACAAAAATAGAGACTATCACTAAATTTATTTCAAAAATTAAAAATAAAAAAATTGTATTATTATTTATGGAAAATTTATCGATATCAAATTTAATCATCAATAAAACAGATAAAGAGTTGTTAAAAGAGATTGATACAAATTTAGTTAATCCACATAAAATTATAAAAAAAGTATTACCAATAATGATTAAAAACAATTGGGGCAGGATAATTTTTTCAGGCTCATCAAGAGCTTTAAAAGGAGATACGGGAATATCGGGTTATTCCATTAGTAAGCATGCACTTGTTGGTTATTCAAGAGTTTTATCTAAAGAATATGCAAGGTTTGGAATAACAACAAATTATCTAAGTCTAGGAATATTTGAAAGCAAATTATCAAAAGGTCTAAAAAAAAATACAAAAAAAAATTTAATAAAAAATACCGACACTGGCTCTATGGGAGATTTTCAATCAGTTTATAATGCCATTAATTTTATAATAAAATCCAAATATGTATCTGGTGCAATAATTCCTGTAAATGGTGGGTTTAATTAATATAATCAAAAATGAAAAAGTACGAATTAAAAAAAGTTCAATTAAATGAAAATGAAAGTATTAATTTATATTTAAATAAAAAAGTTTTTGCTCCAAATCTAACTACTTTTCTTTTAATAAAAGCATCTAAAAAAATAATAAAAAAAAAAAACAAAGTTTTGGAACTTGGATGTGGTTCGGGAATTATATCTAATTATCTTTATAAAAAAAAAATTTATAAAAAAAATTTATGCTTCAGATATTTCAAATTCTGCTATTAATTGTTCAATTTTTAATGCTATTCAAAATAAAGCTGATTATGAAATTAAAAAATCTAAGCTTTTTAATAATTGGAAAGATTATAAATTTGACTTCATAATTAATGATATTTCGGCTATTACAAGTAAATTAAACCCTGTATCTGGATGGTATGAACATGCACCCAACGACAGCGGATCAGATGGGATTAAATTTACTATAAAAATCTTAAGTGAATTTAAAAAATATATAAATAAAAATGGAAAAATGATAATTCCAATAATTGGCTTGGCTAATAAAAAAAAAATTATATCCTATATGGAAAAAAATTCTATAAAGTATAAAAAAATGTATTCACAAGATTGGCCTTTACCAAAACAATTTTATAAACATAAAAAACTTTTATTAAATTTAAAAAAAAAAAATATAATTGAATTTGAAGAAAAATTTGGTTTTTTAATTACGAAAACTGAAATTTATTGTTGTTATTAATCAATAGATAGATTGATTGCTACTAATAAAAATTAGTTTAAATTACCAACATCAGAATTATGAATATAATAAAAAATATAAAAAAATTTCTTCCACATCGAATTAAAATGATATTAAAAAAAGTGAGAGATAAAGTTGCAAGCTTAGAAATTTTAAAACTTTATAAAACAAAAACTGGAAATTATTATATGCCTTTTTTTTCTTACCAAGATATTATTAAAAAAGATATTATAAATGATAAGATTTGGGGTGAGTTTGTTTATAATATTGCTAAAGAACACATAGAGGAGAATACTATTGTTTTAGATGCGGGAGCTAATTTTGGACAACTGAGTATACTTTTTTCAAAATTAAAAAAAGATGTAAAAGTTTATAGTTTTGAGTCATCAAAGTTTGTATTTAAAATATTACAAAAAAATATAGATGTAAATAATGCTAATGTTGAGGCCATTAACTGTATATTGGGACATGAGGGTAATAAAGTTTATCAAATTGAGAAAGGTGACTTAAGTGAATTTTCATCTTGGGGATCAAATAAAGTAAAAATAATAGATAGAGAACAATCCAAACTCAAAACAGAAAAAGTTCAAGCAGTTAAAATAGATGATATAGAATTTAATAAAAAAATTTCTTTTTTTAAAATTGACGTACAGGGTTATGATTTAAATGTTTTAAAAGGGGCAAAAAATACAATTCTAAAAAATAAAATGCCCATTATGTTTGAGTACGAAAAAGACTTCGAATATGACTTTAATTATAGTTTCAAAGATTTTGAAAATTTTATAAATGATATTAATTATAAAATTGTTAAAGACTTTGATGGTAAAAATTTTCTAATAAAACCAAGGTAAACTGTCTATTTGCTTTTTAAAAATTTATCAAATAGGTCTATAAATTTAGACTGAACATCGCTTGTAAGACCAGGGAAAATTGGTAAAGATATTTCATTATTAAAAAATTTTAGAGAAGCTGGAAAGTCGTTATTCTTAAATTTAAATAATTTTTTATATAAACTATAGGTGTGTATTGGCTTATAATGAACTTGTAATCTAAAATTATTTTTTAAAAAGTAGTTCATCAATGATGATTTATCTAAATTCAATTTTTTAAAATCAATCAAAAGTGGGTAAAGATGATAGGCATGATAACAATTCTTTCGAACCGGTGGAGTTTTTATATGTTCCATTTCTTCAAAATACTTATTGTATCTTTTGGCTATTAATTGTTTTTTTTTTATTAAATAATCAACTTTAGTTAGCTGACTAGTACCTAGTGCAGCCTGAAATTCTGTTAGTCGATAATTAAAACCTAGTTCTTTTACTTCTTTGTCCCAATAATTTTTTGATTTAGATGATTCAATGCCATGATTTCGTAATTTGTTAACTTTATCAAAAATTCTAATATTATTAGTTAATATTGCCCCACCCTCTCCAGTAGTAATATTCTTTAAAGGATGAAAACTCTGAGTGACAACATCAGCGTACTTGGTTGCATAATTTTTTTGGCCATTATATTTTGCTCCTAAAGCATGGCAGTTATCATTAATTAATTTAAATGAAAATTTATTGCTTAAATATTTAAGATTAACCCAATCACATGGATTTCCAGCATAATCAATTGCTATAACTGCTTTGATTTTTTTATTTTTTTTTAACTTAGTTTCTAATTGATTGAGGTCTAATTGATAATCATCTAAATTTGTATCAACAAAAATTGGAGTTGCATGGCTGTAAAGTATTGAGTTGGCAGTAGCAATAAAAGTGAGGGGAGTTGTAACAATAAAGTCATTTTTTTTCCATCCCAAGGCATTACTAGTTAAATGAAGGGCTGCAGTTCCACTGGAAACAGTAGACGCATACTTTGAGCTAAAATATTTTTTTAAATTATTTTCAAAATTTTTCACTTCTTTGCCTTGAGTAAGAATACCACTCTTTATTGTTTTGCTAACAGCCCTTAAATCATGAGCATCAATGCTTTGGTGTGAATAGTTTACAATTTTATTAATCATAATTTAATGAAATATATTTTTTTTTTTAATAAATAACAAAAATAGTATATATGCTTTTTAATGAATTTATCAAAAGTAATTACAAACCTCAAAAATAAAAAGAATGTTAATTATAACAAATATCTAAGATCGATTGGTAGCCTTGATGAGATCGAGGTAATCAAGCACTCATATGATCTTCAAGCAGGATCATATATTAAATTTTTTCTAAAAAATAAAGGTTTGGAGAAAAAGTACTGTGATGAAATTGCTGATATAATTAAAAAAAATTTTGGTAAATTTGAAAGTTTTTTAGACTGTGGTTGTGGGGAGATGACAGTAAGTTATTCCCTCATTGAAAGATTAAATTTCATAAAAAAATTTTTACTATTTGATATATCATTAAATAGAATGGTTTTGGGAAAGAATTTTTTAAAAAAATATTTAAAAAAAAATAATTTTAAAAAAACAAATTTTTTCTGCTCAAGTTTAGAATCTATCCCTTTAAATGATAATTCTATCAATCTGGTATTTACAAACCACGCAATTGAGCCAAATAAAGATAATGCTAAAAATATTATAAGAGAGTTATATAGAATAACAAATTATGGATTAATACTAAATGAACCTGATTACACAAGCGCATCAAAAGAACAGAAAAAAAGAATGATAAAGAATAATTTTGTTAAAAATATACCAAAAATTCTTAAACAACTTAAAATTAACTACAAGACGGTAAAAATTAAAAATTCTATCCGTACACTTAATAAAACTACAAGTTTTATTATTTTTAAAAAAAAAAATAAAAAGAATACAATTGAATTTATTGATCCTTTTTATAAAAAAAAAATAATAGGTAAAAAATATTTCTACTTTTCTTATATTTTAAAACAAATTTATTTTATCTTTAAAGATATCCCTATATTTGATTTTGAAAGACCTACAATCATTAATGAAACAGTCATTAAAGATTAATTTTTACTTATAATACTCAAATCTATAATCATTAGAGTCTAAGTATGAGTTTAACTTTTTTGTAATTTTTATGTTTTTTTTTATAGTAAATTCATTTAACCAACATTTATATATCATTGGTGAGGCAAATTGATTACCTAGAGTTTTAACAGTATGAGCATAATTCTTAAATAATTTATTTACTCTAACAAAACGCATATAATAATATTCAATAACTTCATCTCTCGTAAAAGAAAATTTTAAATTTTCTAAATTGTTAATAATTTTTTTGTACTCTTGTTTGGTGCTTGCATCTTTTAAAAATTTATATTTTTTATATGGATGATTGCTTGTTGCCAGAATTGATGGAATTCCAAAATAAGCATACTCATAAGTTACCGACCCATAAACAGACAAAATGAATTTTACTCCTTTGTTAATCAATTCCTCATTTGTGACATTTTTTGGTAAAATCTTAATATGAGGAAAATCTTTAAGAATTTTATGTACAATAGAAATTTCTTTATCGTAAAATATTGGGTGCACTTTTAGCAGCCAATTAAATTTAGTATTTTTTTTAGTTTCATTTCCTAAAAATCTTAACCATTCATAATGATCTTCAAAAACTGAATTGCCAAAAACGTGTGGTGCATCTGAAAAACTATGAGTTGCTATTAATACGTTATTATTTGAAGTATTAATTTTTATTTCTTTTATTTTTTGGACAACAGGAGTTCTTTCTCCTAATAATGCATCCATTGTTTCTCCACCATCAAATTTTTTTATTAAATTTATTTTAGAAATCTTTAATCCCCTTTTTTTTTCATTTTCAGATAGTTTTTTAAACCTTTTTTTTACATCGTATTCAATTGACTGGTGTTTTTTTGAGTGTCTATAGGTAAAATGAATAGAGGCTGTAAAACTATCTTTGTTATTTAAACTATAAGAAATTCTTAATGGGATTGCATTCTCATAAACTGGATGAGATGCAATAACTGATTTTACTTTATTCTTTGTTATATATTTAAACCAAAAAATAAAAAGTTTACTAAAGTATATAAAATAATCCTTAAATTCCTCTGAATTTAGATCAATTGTATATGTGTTATATTTTTTTAAATAACTATCATAAAGCACATCACCAATTTTAATACCTTCAAATTTGATTTTAAGAATGTCTGACTTTTTCTTTATACTTTTTAGTTTTGTAGAATATTTAGTGCCTATATTTATGCGTGATAAATTTGGAATTAATAGCTTATCATTAGAAGAAAATGATAAAAGCTTGAAGTGAGCAATTTTGAATTTTACTAAGATATTATAATAAATTATTTTTAATCTGTTTGGTCTAATTGGTAAATAAAGGACAGTTTTTGCTTTATGTTTTTTTCTCAAAATAGAAACAAGATAGGTAAAAAAAATAATTGAGCTCCATGATGGATAGTATTCTAACAATATCAAATTTTGATTATTATTAATTGAAGTCTTTTTAAATACTTTATTTATATGATTTAAATATTCTATTTGATATTTTCTATATATTGTATTATCCAGTACAAACTTTTTTATTTTTATAAATTGAAACATAAAAATGTAATATCTTTTTATTCTATAATTAACTAACTAAAGCAACGGTAATATATGCTAAAATCTAAATTAAAAGACAAAATAATAATTGGAACTGCACAATTTGGACTGGATTATGGAATTGCCAATTCTAAAGGAAAGATGAAGACAAATGAAATTAAGAAAATAATCAAATATGCCAGGACAAATTATATAAAGAATATTGACACTGCTCATGCTTATGGTGATTCAGAGCAAAGATTGGGTAATGTTGGTATTAAAAATTTTAATGTAATAGTAAAACTACCCGCAACAAATCCAACTCAACCATATGATCAATGGGTTAAAAAAAGTATTCACTCTTCATTTAAAAAACTAAAAATTAATAAGGCAGATACAGTTCTAGTTCATAATGCTCAATTTTTACTTGATACTAAAATGGGCAAAAAAATTTATGAGGAATTAAAAAAATTTAAAAATAAAAATATAATAAAGAATATTGGTGTTTCAATTTACTCAATAAGTGATTTAAAAAATATTATTAAAAAATTCCCAATGGACGTAGTGTTAATATCACTTAATATATTTGATCAGCGAATACTTAATAAAAAAATAATTAATACTTTGAAAAGAAAAAATATTAAAATTTATACTAGATCAACATTTTTACAGGGTCTATTATTAATGTCAAAAAATAAGATACCTGCAAAATTTAATAGATGGAAGAAAAAGTTTGATATGTGGTTTAGGGAACTTGAGAACAAGAAAGTAAGCGCTTACGATGCTTGTCTAGATTTTGTTTTGAAAAATAAGGACGTTGATAAAACTTTGATTGGAATAGATGATTTTAAACAATTTAAGGAAATTTTTAAAGACAAACCAAAAATTAATATTAATTATAAAAAATTTAATTCTAATAAAATTAATAAATTAATTAATCCAGCTAAGTGGTAATAAAATAATTTATTTTAAATTTAGTTTTTTTATAACTTCATTTTTTATCGGCTCCCCATAATCAATATTTTTAGGGCTTTTTTTTCCTAATATTAAACTATAATAAGATGGTGGAATTCCATTCCCGGGTCTTATCCTCTTGATATTTTTTTTGCTAAATAAATCACCTTTTTTAATGTCTTTAATAGCAAATATTGACCTTCTAAATAATTTCATCTTTTTATCAGGTGAATTTACATAAGAAGATTTTTTTTTTAATAATTTTGATGAGTCTCTAATAGTTCTAACATAATCTTTTATTTCACTTCCTTTAGCAGAAAATTCTATGTCTACTCCGTCTGTTTGATTATCTAAGGCTATGTGTTTTTCAAAAAATTCTGCCCCCATTGATGTGGCTAATGTTGCAATTAAATTACCTTTTGAGTGATCAGAAAGACCAACATTACATTTAAATTTATTTTTTAGAATTTCTATATTTGCTAAATTAAAATCATTTATATCAGAAGGATAATTACTTACACAATATAGTAATATTATTTTTTTAGCTCCATTTCTTCTAGCTATCCTAACTGTTGCTTCTATTTCTTGAAGATTGGCCATCCCTGTAGAAATTATTAAAGGTTTTTTTGTTCTGGCAATCTTTGCAACTAAGGGGTGATCGTTCATTTCAAATGAGGCGACTTTATAAAATGGACAATTTAATTCTTCTAAATAATCAACTGCCTCCTCACTAAATGGTGTGCTAAATAATGTAATGCCAATTTTTTTTGCATAACTAAATAGTTTTGGATGCCATGATAATGGTGTATGTGCTTCATGATATAAGTCCCATAAATTATATCCTTTCCACAGGCCGTTCTTTATTTTGAAATAACTTTTGCTGCTTTTAATTGTCATCATATCTGCAGTATAAGTTTGAAGTTTGACAGCATCAGCACCATTGATTTTTGCACATTTTATAAGTTTTTTTGCTTTTTCAAAGCTGCCACAATGATTTCCTGAAATTTCTGCTATGATATAAGGGTTTTTAAATTTCATAATTTTTTGATAACTGTTAAAAATACTAATTATTTATATAACATATCTAATGAAAATTATTATTAATAAATCTATAGTATTAGAAAATATTCAAGAATCTTCTGAGAATATTAAGGCTTCCTACAAACTTTATAAAACAAGACCCAAGTATCATCTTATAAGTGCAAAAAAAGCATTAAAATACGGTGATCATATTAAATTTGTTAAAAAAAACCCTTATAGAAGATGGTACATTATTAAATTTAATAAAAAATTTATTGGAACTATATATTTTACTTTAGAGAACTCTATTGGCTATTATATTTTAGATAAATATATAAAATATACAAAAGTAATTTTTTTAAAATTACTTACTAAAATTAAACCACTTCCAAAAAAACTTTCAATAAATCAAGAAAATTTTACAATTAACATTTCTCCAAAAAATATAAAATATCAAAATATTATTAATGATATGGGTGGAAAAATTATTCAAAAAACATTTATTTTCAATAAAAAATGAATAAAAATTTGATATTAAGAAAAGCCAATATAACTGACTTAATTAAAATCAGGTTTTGGCGAAATGATCAGGTAACTCGAAATAATTCATTTAATAAAAATTATATTAATCAAAATGAACATGCAAAATGGTTTTTTGATACTTTATCAAATAATAAAAAGAATCTTTTTATAGGAGAGGATAAAAATAATAATAAGATAGGAATTACTAGATTAGATGAGATAAATAAAAAATTAATTGAAGTTTCGATAAATATAAATCCAAATTACAGAAATAGTGGTTTCGGCAAAACGCTTCTTTTTGAAACTATAAAAAAAGCTTTTAAAAAAAATGAAAATATTAAAATTTTATCAAGAATTTTAAAAACAAATAAAAAAAGTGTTAGACTTTTTCAAAAAGTAGGTTTCAAATTATCTACAATAAAGCCTAAATCATATGAGTATATATTAAATAATAAAACGTTTACCCAAATTGTTAAAGATGAATAACCTTAGGAGAGCTAGAGTTTTTATATTTACCTCTAGTATCAAATATTAATCTTCCCTCTTTTAAAATTTTATTGTATTTAAAATCAGAATGATCAGTAAGCAATAAAATACTATCAAATTGATTATAATTATTGACTGAAATAGAACTGTAGACTTTATTTTTTATTTTAACATTCTTGATATAAGGATCACTATATCGAACATCATATTTTTTTAAAATTAAAGATTTAAAAATTTTAAGAGATGGTGACTCTCTCATGTCATTTACATTTGGCTTATAAGTCAGCCCTAAAATAAGAATTTTATCTTTCTTTTTTAATCTTTGAAGTATTTTTTTTGTAGCCCATTCTGTAATTTTTTTATTTGTCTCAACGCTAAGATCTATAAATCTTGAGTTAGCATTATGCTTTTTAGCTAACCAACTCATAAATACTGGGTCTATTGGTATGCAATGACCCCCAACCCCAGGTCCTGGTGAAAATTTTCTAAAGCCAAATGGTTTTGAGCCTGCAGCATCTATTACTTGATGAATATTTACATTTAACTTGTGTGTTATAATTTTCATCTCATTAACAAGTCCGATATTCACTGATCTATATATATTTTCTAATAATTTTGCAGTTTCGGCAACTTCAATTGAACTACATTCATAAATTTTTTTAAAAACTGATTTATATAAAATTCTAATTTTTGCTAAACATTTTTTTGAATGACCTGAAATAAGCTTAGTAATATTCACATATTCAGTTTTTTTAATAAGTTTTTCTTGACCTGGATCTATTCTCTCTGGGGAATAACATAAAAAAAAATTTTTTCCTAACTTGAATTTTTTATTAAGTTTTTTTTCAAAAATATCTCTAGTTGCTCCAGTATAAACACTGCTTTCTAAAATTATTGTCTGATTTTTTTTTAAGTATTTATATATTTCTGAAAAGCAGTCTTCTATATAACTCATATCAGGTATATTTTTTTTAAGCGGAGTTGGTAAACATATGATAATATAATCACATATTGAAAGTTTGTGATATTCCGAACTGTTATTGAAAATATCTGAACTTAGTTTTTTTAATTCATTATTTTTCACGTCAGATATGTATGAAAATTTTTTTTTTAATGAATTAACTTTGCTCCTGTCTTTGTCAAAGCCAAAAACGTTAAATTTTTTATTGATTAGTAAAAGTAAAGGTAAACCAACGTATCCCAAGCCAATAATGCCTATATTTATTTTTTTTTTCATAAGATTTAGTTCAGTCTTTTAAAACCAGAGTGACAAATAATGCCTTTTAATTTTTCATCTATAGATTTCTTACCTAATTCAAATTCTGAGATTTGATAAAATAGTTGATCCAAGATTTCA
>MDTF01018500.1_pt1 | contig 25829 bp, 20 predicted proteins | sample 811191 | NCBI WGS metagenome assembly MDTF01 (sample SAMN05326649, study PRJNA326480) | marine metagenome | isolation source: seawater | place: Southern Ocean | collected 2011
CGCAGTTGATGAAGCGTATATTCACTGCTCCAAACACGTTCCTAAACTAGAAAAAAAAGAGAAAAAAATTCGCTGGGGAACTGACGACAAAAAAGAAAAGTCTGTTGATTTTTTTAAAAAATAATTCACTGTAACTACACCTCTATATTATGATAATATAGAAATAAAACCCTATATAATTAATTCTAAATGACTTATGTTTATTTTGCAAAACAACCAGTGTTTTGTAAATGAGAAGTTTTTTTATTTCAGTATAAAAACATCTTATTCAAAGAGTATTAAATATAAATAAACTTGTGCCTATCAACTAATCAGTAATATGTAAACACTCCTTTATAATATCAAATTAGAATTGCTACATTTATATTTTTAAATTCACATTCAATTCTAAATTTTTAAAAATGAAAGAAAAATATAACTTAACTATGTTAATAATAGTTTTTTTCTTTTCTCATTTAAAATCTCAAGCACAATATATTACATTCGAACATGATGGTGTTGACCGTCAATACATCTATTATGAGCCTTTAACTGTAAATGAGAATAGACCTCTGGTATTTGCCATGCATGGCTTTACTGGTGATGCGGACAGTATGAAAGATTATTCTGAAATGAATCAAATTGCTGATCGGTATGGTTTTGCAGTTTGTTACCCTAGAGGTACTTTAGATTCGAACGGAGATCGTTTCTGGAATGTGGGATATGCATTTCATGAAACTGAAACAGTAAATGATGTTGGTTTTTTAACAGAATTGGCTGAATACCTTCAAGTAAGCCATAATTTAAATCCTAATTATACTTTTGCAACCGGATTTTCTAACGGCGCAGAAATGTGTTACATGCTAGCTTGTCAAGCATATGATACGTTTAAAGCTGTCGTACCCGTAGCAGGTATGATTTTACAAGATATCTTGGATCAATGTGATGCTAGTCCGCCAATCCCATTGTTTGAAATACATGGTTCTCAAGATAACGTAACACCCTTAGCTGGAGATCCAAATAATAATGATGGATGGGGAGCCTATCCAAATATACCCTCTACTATAAATTATTTTGTGGAAAAAAATGAATGTACATCAATCGATACTCAAACATTACCAAATTTAGATTTTAGTGACGGAAGTTTTATTGAAAGTGAAAAACATCTAAATGGTATTAATAATAATGAAGTATGGTATTATGAAGTTGTAGGTGGTGGTCATGATTGGCCCGGAGCATCAGGAAATATGGATATTAATGCTGGTGAAGAAGCCTGGTTGTTTTTTCAAAACCATATAGATAATCCGCTGTCAATTCCAAATTTTGAAGATCTAGAGAATACTATACGTGTTTTCCCAAACCCTACAGCTAACGTAATTAATATATCAACTAATAGTCAATTAGAAATTAAAGAATTAATTATTTATAATACTTTGGGAGTAAAATTAAACTTAAGGGCAACAAATGAACTCATAGATCTTACTAATTTGAAAACAGGTATTTACTTATTAAGTATTAAAACTTTAAAAGGCACAATAACAAAAACAGTTATAAAAAGTTAAACTTATTTAGTTGCTTAAATAATGTGGTGGGAAATATGATTAAAAAAATCTTAAAATACAGTATTGCTTTATGTGTCTTTATCTTATTAGGGGCGCTTTTTTTATTAGTAACCTCAGAAGGCACCAACCCTGAATTTGATCCAGGAGAAGAGTTTGTCTATGAAAGAACAATGTCACTCGAAAATAGTAATTTCAATAGAAATAGAGCTTATATTCCTCTTAAGGACAGTACAAAAATTGCAATCACTTACTTACTCCCTCAAGAGAATGAGGACAAGAGTTATCCCATTATTTTATTGGCCTCTCCATATACCTCTACCATATTTGTTCCTGAAATGAAATGGTATGAACGAGCATATAGTAAATGGAAAACAGGGTCTTGGGGTCCAGAATATGATTTTATAAATCCCAAAACAGCAAAAACCTACACAGCTCTTGGATATGCTGTTGTTTTAATGGATTTTCGTGGAACTGGTTCCTCAACTGGATATGCTGCACCAGGAGATATCAAGTATATTGATGATTTCAAAGAAATATTCGATTGGCTAGAAGCACAGTCTTGGTCGAATGGTAAGATAGGAATGGAAGGACAATCTTACCTCGGTTGGGCACAGTTTGCTGCTGCCGCAACAAAACATCCTGCATTAAAATGTATTGCCCCAGCACATATCTCTTTCGATATGCATACCGATAATGCAAGACCTGGAGGTATAAAAAACACAGACTGGGTAGAATCATATAGTAATTATCTAAAAGCCAATAACAGTAGTTTTTGGAATACAGCTGGTACCGCGAAATCATTCCCGGCAGTGCCATTAACAGATATGGATAATGACGGAGTTTTTATAGATGAGATTCCCAAGATGAAAGAGAACCAGAGGTTTGCCACAGCGTTAAAGTCATTCCTTTATGAAGATGGAGTTGCAAGGCCAAATAACCCTTACATCACCATGATAAAAGAGCGAGAAAAGAACCTAACATATTCTGAAATAGTAGATAATTTTGAGTTTATAGACGACACTTTTTATTTTGATAACAGAATGGCCTCTTACCAAGATGTTAATCCAATGAGCTTATTAAGTGAGCTTAAAAAAACAAAAATCCCCGTGCTATTTATTGGTGGATTTTTTGATTATTTCGAGGGTATTCCTCAGCTTTATAGCTCCCTTAAAGATTCTAATCCCGCGTATCTTTTTATGGGTCCTAGATTTCATGTTCCTGTAAACATTCCGGATGCATACAAAGAATTATTTGGATATAAAAAATCGTATAACGATGCGGTATTTATTCATACCCTTCGGTTTTTTGATCACTACCTCAAAGGAATTGACAACGGTTTTGAAAATGAATTACCCGTAAAAATCTATACTCCTTTTGAGGGGTGGACTAATTTTTCTGACTGGCCTATAAAAGAAGCTACGCAAAGAAAATATTTTTTAAACTCTAAAATACTCTCCCAGAAAAAAGCAAAAAATAAAGACACCATAGTATACAGTGTAGATTTCACACATAGTGGGCGTTATGGAGAAAATAAATTAAATCCAAACAATGCGGTAATTTCTATGAAAGATATCTTGGAACGCAGTGCTCAAGATAGTAAATGTCTGGTTTTTGAGACTGAACCAATGAAAACTGAAAAAATACTCACAGGATACCCAATTGTAAACCTTAATATGTCCTCAAATCTTTCCAATGCTGACATCTACGTATACCTTACAGATGTTGCTCCAGATGGCAAGTCCTATTATATTGCTGAAGCACAACTTCGAGCTGGATGGCACCGTCTTGTGGATAACGATGAATTGGTAAATGGAGCTTTTGATGTGAAACCTGAACTACCTTGGCAATCCTTTAAGCAATTAGACTACGATCCCGAGCCCTTTAAAAACGGCAAATACCAAACTCTCAGATTTAATTTAAAACCACACTCTTGGAAATTTAAGAAAGGCCATAAAATAAGAATTTCTATCGCAGGAGCTGATAAGGATAATTTTGAATTCAACCCTGCCTCTTGTCCTGAAAACACAATTAGTTCATGCCTTAACACAGATTTTTATATTACCACTGGCGGTAATTCAGGTTCTTACATAGAATTACCGATCAGAAACACTAATTAAAATAAAGAGGTAGCTAACGTTTATAAAACTGAGCTGAAAGAACCAAGATAAATTGGTTTTGTACTTGTAAAATTTATCGCTAGTTTCACATAACGAAATCGTACTCAAAACTGTTGAGAAGTATTAATAATTAATTTAAAAAATCATGAAAAAATTTATTGTTGGTTTTAGTTTTCTTCTTTTTATATCATATTCTGTAAATGCTCAATGGAAAAATAGATATCCAAAAGTTGATGGATATGGTCATCACGTATATTTAGAAGGATATGAACTACCTGTCTTAAATTCAGGCCCAACAGACCCTGCTCCATCTCCATTAAATAACCAGGTTGTTTTTGCAGCTAAAGGCTGGTTATGGATTATGAATACTGAAACATCTGAAGCTAAAAGGATCACTTTTTCTTCTGAAATTGATTCTAGACCAAATTGGTCACCTGATGGTAATAAAATAGTTTTTGTTCGAGATAATGGATCCGATACTCATTTAGTTATACTAGATTTAAATTCTAAAGAAGAAACTATTCTCGTAGACACAGACGCTTTAGATTTGGATCCAATTTTTTCAGCTGATGGAAACATTGTTTATTACTCATCTGCAAAAAAAGGATCTTTTGACCTCTGGAAAATAAATCTTACCTCTTTAAAAATTAGTTTTTTAACGCAAGAAAATAGCCTAGAACGCCTCCCGTTGCCTTCGCAACTAGGTAATAAAATTGTTTACCTCCGTAAAGAAGGTTTTTCCTATGATTCAATAGAATTGTTAGATTTAGAAGATGGTACTTCTACTCCTTTAGTCGAAGAAAATTTTATGTCTCAAGCATCATTCACTTTGTCTGTAGACAATAAAACTTTGGCCTATACATGGCCTAATGGAGATGATTATGAGCTTCGTTTATTAAATATCTCTATTCCCAAAAGTAAAATGCTTCTTACCAAAAGTAAAGGACTGCCGTTAACACCAAAGTTTAGCTTTGACGGCCAATGGATTTATTTTTCTGAAAATAACAAAAAGGAAGTTTCAGAAATGAAAAGAATATCTGTAAACGGAGGTTCTGTTGAACTATTATCTGTCAAGAAATGGGATTGGGGAGTTGCCACTGGAAAACTAAAAATTACCAGTCGTGTTGACGGGGAACAAAAAGCTGTTCGAATGAGCATTAAAGACAGCAATGGACATCCAATTATTCCTAACTCTGGCATCATCCATTCTGAAGGACAAAATGGAATTGTTTTTTTCTATTCTCCAGGAGAAATTGAAGTGGAGGCGCCTCTTGGAAACGTAATAATAAGTGCTGTTCATGGTTTTTCAACTGTAAAAAAAGAGCAGCAGATTAAGATAGAACTAGAGACTACAAAAGCAACAATAAATCTAGATAGAATTTGGGATGCAAATAAAGAAGGATGGTATTCTGCAGACACTCATTTTCATCTTAATTACGGTGGGACAAGTCAATTAGATCCTGAAGATATCTTATTAGACCTTAAAGCCGAAGATATAGACATCGCTTTCCCCTTGGTTGCTAATCTTGGAAATAGATTTCTAGAACAAGACCTTTTTGGTTGGCAAAACAATGGAGATCCAATCATCTCTTTTGGACAAGAGGTACGGTCACATTTTTTAGGTCATTTAAATCTAATTGGAACTAAAGAATTATACTGGCCTTGGGTGTGGGGCCCAAGGTATGATATTTATGGAGCCGATGACAGACTTAACGCAGCGCCACTCCGGTTTGCCCGCAAACAAGGTGGATTAGGAGGGTATGTTCATCCTGTTTCTATAAAAGATCCTTTTAAAGAAGGAGGAGCCAATTCTATTCCAATTTCGTTGATAGCAGATGCTGTTATGGAAGAATTAGATATTTTGGAAATAGGCTGTCTTTGGACTGATGAAATTGGAACAGCTTCTTTATGGCATGAATTTCTTAATATTGGGATTCCTATTGCTTTATCTGCAGGAAGTGATGTCATGAATGATCTTTATAGAACTATGGCTATTGGAGCAGCTAGAGTGTATGTAAAACCAGAAGGAGAATTAACTGTTGAGAATTACTTAAAGGCGCTTAAAAAAGGGAGCAGTTTTATGAGTAATGGCCCGCAAATCTTATTTACAGTTGAAGATTATGAGGTAGGTGATGTACTTAAAATTAAAAAGAACAAAGCCCAATGGAAGCTTACTGTTCATTCTCCAGTTCCATATGAAAAAATAGAAATATTTGTCAATGGAGTGGTCGTAGATATGAAAAAAAATAAGAAAGGTAGTAGTGAAAACTATAAAGGTACTATTGAAATTCCAACAGGTGGATGGATTACCGCAAGAGTTTCTGGCAATAAATCTGAATGGCCAATGATGGATAGCTATGCTTTTGCCGAGAGCTCACCTATATGGGTTAACAAAATTGGTAGCTCAATGCCCAATACCAAGATTGATGCCGCTAATAAACTTCTTAAAATGTTAGAAATTTCTGAAAATAGAATGAAACAGGGGTATGGAAATAATAAAATTCCCAATCTAATAGAACACTTTTCTAAGGCTAGAAAAAAATTATTAAAAATTGTGACAAATGCTAAAAATTAGGATGGTCAATTATAAAGACCATACTAAATTGATATTTAAATAAATAACCGGTAGACAAACAAATAACTCAAGAACTTGAGCTTATATATGAACTTCTTTGTAACCTTACATCTAGGTTAGATAAACCCTTACAAATTGGTAAAACACCGTTTGGAGAACGAGTATTTTATCCAGTAAGTGGAGGGTCATTTAAAGGTCCGAAGATAAAAGGAAAAGTACTTGCAAATGGTGGTGATTGGATCTTATGATTAAATTAAACAACAACAAAGCTAGGCGTTCGGGTAGTTTTAGAAACAGAAGAAGGTGATCTAATCTATACCTATTAAGAGGGGTTTATTCACATGAATTCTGATGGTAGTTCTTGTTTTAGAACCAATCCTGTTTTTCAAACAAGCTCAAAAAAGTACGAATGGTTAAATCATACAACAGCCGTGGGGGTTGGAAAAATTATTAAAGGAGGCGTAGCCTATAAAATTTATGCCATAAAGTAATTCTGACAAGGTTCTTTATTAAAATCTCAATTGATTAAAAACTGGGAGAAATACCCATAAAAAAGAAGATCATTCTTTACTCATTAAAATAAAAACTTTATGAAATCTATTTTTAAAACAAAACATCTACTAGTTCTTTTATTCATAATAACTGTAGCCTGTAAAAAGGATCATAAAAATACTAAAGCATTAGAAACAGCATCAAGTTTTACTAAAAGTAAATTACTAAAAAATAGTGTATTATCAGACAATCACCCAATGGCGGTTTGGGAAAAGAAAGCTTCCAACCCTAAAGGGATTATTTTGTTTGTCCATGGGAGAACTTGGAGCGGTGTTCCCGATTTTGATTTACAAGTAGATGGTGAAGATTTATCTTTAATGGATGGTATGGTAGAGCAGGGATATACTACTTATGCTATTGATTTACGTGGCTATGGAGGAACACCTAGAGACAATACAGAATGGGCAACACCGGCTATTGCCGCAATGGATATTTTAAATATTTTAAATTGGATTTCTATCGAAAACAATAATACCAAGGTTCATTTATTCGGCTGGTCTATGGGGTCAACATTATCGCTGCTTGCAACTCAAATAAACAAAAAAGATATTGCTAGCTTAACTCTTTTTGGTTATTGGCAAGATTTAGATTTTAAAATTCCTGAAAATGCTAATAATATCAAACCTCAGAAGAGTTTAAATACCGCTAAAAACGCTGCCAGCGATTTCATAATACCCGGGAGTATTAGTCAAAATGCAATAAACACTTATGTTCAAATGGCCTTAGAAAACGACCCTATTAGAGTTGATTGGAAAAATGAAAGCGAGTACAATAAGATAAATCCATCGTTAATTACCACACCTGTATTAATTCTTCAAGGAGAGTTTGATCCAATAGGACCTACTGAAAAGCAAGTAAAGCTTTTCACGCGATTAAAAACAGCCGATAAAAGTTGGATTGTAATTTCAGGAGGAGATCATGCTGCCTTTATGGAAAAGCCTAGAAAACAATTTATTCATTCATTTAAATCATTTATTGATAGATTTAATAACTAATTGGTTTAACTCAAACCAAAATAATTAAAAATACCTCTACTTAGATCTCAACACCTATTAACCTAATGATCAAATTATTTAGACAGTCTCGTCAGAACTTAATTATGGAAAACAAAACTTCAAATTATATAAAATATGCGATTGGAGAAGTAGTTCTCGTTGTTATTGGAATATTGCTTGCAATTCAATTAAACCAATGGCGTATGGAAAGTAACAACAACAAACAAGCAAAAATTGTTTTAAGTGCATTAAAGCTAGAGTTTGAATCTAACCTCAAACAATTAGATACAGTTATTTATTATGTTGAAGAGGTACCAAAAGCATATATCCTTGCCAATGAAATGATAAATAAAACTGCTAAAAAGTATTCTAATGATGATTATAAGAAACTCATTGTAGGTCTAGGTTGGGCCTATACCTTCAACCCAAGCAACGGAGCTTTAAGATCAGCAATCTCATCTAGTGAAATTCATTTAATTAAAACAAAACGTTTGATAGAAGTTTTGTTTAGTTGGGAAGATTTGATAAAAGATTCTGATGAAGAAGCACTTACCATCAGAAAATATCAATATGAGTCGCTAGAACTAAAGGGGCAATATATAAGTCCTGCCAGTGAGTGGGAGCCTATTTGCCAAGGCATGATTCCTCCAAAAAAACAATATAATTATATCGGTTTGCTAAAAGATGAAAAATTTGAAAATTACAGTGTTCGATCCTATGCGTATGCACAAGAATATTTGAATGAATTAAATGATATAAGAAATCAAAATATAGAAATATTATTATTGATTAAACAAGAATTAATAAAATAATGAAATACAATACCTTTAAATATCAGAGTAGAAAACTGCTTAAAATTTTAGTGTTTTACTTCCCTTGTGATTCCTGGAAAGAACATGTTTACTCGCTTCTTGTATGCTTCGTAATCTGGCCTTTTCTTCAATGAATAATATTCAGATGGTTCTGCCCCTGTTAGGTATACCAGTGATAAATACATAATTCTAGAAACAAATAGCAAGCCCACTCCTAACAGGATCCAGATCAATAAAGACTCTACTTTAGCAAGTTCAATCCAAGACGGTATCGCTGCAATAACTAAAGCGTTCCAAACCATCCACTCTGCAAAATAATTTGGGTGCCTTGAATAGCCCCAAAGACCTACATCACAAACTTTATTCTTTTCCCCTAAAGAATGCATCTTACGGAGGAAGCTTAATTTTTGTGCATCTGCAATTGTTTCAATAATAAATGCTGAAATCCATATTATAAGTCCAATAATTTCAAAAATGGAAAAAGTTGTGTTTTGATTAGAGCCAATAATAAATGCAGGGAGCGCTAAAAAAGAGGCATTAGCGAGTCCTTGTGCCAAAGCGTCAACCTGCATGGCCAAGAAAGTATTGGTTTTTCCTGCTCGCTTCCATCTACCTCGTTGGTATTGATATCGAGGAAATTCTTTTTCCATATGGCCTTTTCTCCATAATTGCAATGCACCTAGTCCCATTCGCAATCCAATAAATAAATAAACCCCTACTATTATTCGGACCCTTAAATAATAGCCATCACTAAAAATAAAAGTTAATATCCCTATACACACAAGACCCCACGGCCATGCAATATCAACATAAGATAACCTGCCTGTCTTCCATATTGGCCAGCACACAACGAGGCCAAATAATACTATTTGAACAATGTAATTAATGGTAGACATGTAAGCTATTGATTGTGTTGCTAGCATAATTAATAAGGCTACTATAAATATAAAAAGTGGTTTAACGTATTTCATATATAATCTAAGAATATTATCAATTAAGAAAAACTAAAGGAATTCATTTGTAAATAATTCAATATCTCCCTTCAATAAAAGAGATAAAATGAGTCGACAATAAAAATAGCGATATTATTTTGATTTAGAAAGGATTCATCATACAGCGATTTTTAGCAGAACTATAAATGAATAATATTTAAAAGTTTTAGATATTCCTATGATTTAGATTTTTTTACTACTTTAGGGAAAAATGTAGTAAAGCCATAAACGAAAAGCTCTAGAAAATTACAACAATAGTCTAGGCAATGTAAAAAACACTCTCTATTACACTAAAAACTAACTCAAGTAATGATCACAAAAATTATTGTCCTATCAATTTATGTCGCTATTTTATTTTTAATAGGAATTTTAGCCTCACGGCGTGTCAAAAGTATGAGTGATTATTATTTAGGTGGTAAAAAAATGGGGTTTTGGGCTGTTGCTTTTTCTGCCAGAGCTACAGGTGAATCAGGATGGCTTTTAATAGGCCTAACAGGAATGGGTGCAATGGCTGGATATTCTGGGTATTGGGTTGTTGCTGGTGAATTACTGGGAGTTTTTATCTCATGGCAATTTATGGCCAAACGATTTAAGAAGTGGTCTGACGAGTATAAAGCAATTACAATTCCGGACTACCTCCAAAGTCATTTTAAATCTTCGAATAATAATCTTCGAATCATCTCAGCCTCTGTACTAGTTGTTTTTGTAGTTATTTATGTTGCATCTCAGATGGATGTTACAGGAATTGCATTTGAGTCTATGCTTGGTATTGATTATCGAATTGGGGTGCTCATTGGTTTTAGTATTGTACTGGTGTATATTTTTATTGGTGGATTTGTAGCTGCTGTTTGGTCAGATATGTTTCAAGGAATTTTAATGTTTTTTGGGCTTGTTCTACTTCCTATTGTTGTGTGGTTTTCTATGGATCAGGGGGCTGGTATTACTGAGGGGCTTAGAGCAATAGACCCTACATTGATTCAAATAATGGGGAGAAGTGATGATGGATTGATGAATTTATTTACAATTCTTGGTTTCTCTATGATTGGTTTGGGGTTTTTAGGATCACCACAAGTATATGTTCGTTTCATGTCTATTAAAAGCGAAAATGAAATTGATAAAGGGAAATGGGTTGCGTTACTTTTTACACTATTAACAGATGCGGCGGCGGTTACTATTGGTATTTTGGCACGTATTTATTTTACTTCTGAAGGGCAAGATCCTGAAGCAATATTAGGAACTGGTGGAGAAGATGTATTGAGTATGGTAACAAATGAGTTCTTACCCACAATTCTAGTTGCCATTTTTATTGCTATTGTTCTTTCGGCAATTATGTCTACAATAGATTCTCTTCTTATTTTAGCTTCTAGCGCGATTACTCGTGATTTTTATCAAAAAATATTTAGACCTGATTTAAAAGATGAAGATCTAACAAAACTTTCAAGAATAGTAACAGTTACGATGGCATTGGTTGCGCTTGGAATTGCCGTTTTATTATATAATCTATATCCTGATCGACAGATTTTTTGGATTATGATTTTTGGATGGTCTGGGATTGCAGCTACTTTTTGTCCTGTAATTATTCTTTCTCTTTTTTGGAAAAAATATACAGAAAAAGGAGCAATAGCCTCTATGATAACAGGTTTTTTATCTGTAATACTATTTAAATTTGTAGTCTCAAATATTGAAGGAATTGGGCCCTATTTTGTAGAACTAGATGTGTTAGCACCTTCCTTTGCTTTGGCAATGCTTGCAGGCTATATTGTTTCAAAAATAGTTCCTGACAATAATAATACTGTAGCGTAAAAACACGGTATAGACATCGGTCAGGGTAATTGCTTTTTAAAAAAATACCTGTTTCGAACTAATAATCACCTGAAATATTTTACAACTATGGAAATACAGCATAGTACCGTTGAGGATGTAGATAACATCTTCTACCTATACAAAACAGCTACTAATTTTCAAAAAAAAAAAGCTGCTGTTCCTTGGCCAGATTTTGATAGAACGCTAGTTATAAAAGAAATTAGCGAACAAAAACAATGGAAGATTATAATTGATGGTGAAATTGCTTGTGTATGGGCTATAGCACAAACAGATCCACAAATTTGGCTCAAACGGAATAATGAGCCCGCTATTTATATCCATCGTATTTCTACAAACCCATCTTTTAGAGGTCGAGAATTAGTCAAGGAAATAGTGAAATGGTCAATAGATTTTGGAAAAAAAAATAAAAAGAAATATATTAGAATGGATACTGTTGGTGAAAATATTGAATTAATCAATTACTATAAAAAATGTGGTTTTGAGTTTTTAGGTTTATCAAAATTAAAGGATACATCTAAACTTCCTGCTCACTACCAAAATGCAACGGTATGCTTATTTCAAATGCTAATATGATCGTAAAGAACATTTTAATCAACTTAAATTAAATTTATTACCTTTCTTGAAATATTTTTATTAAAAAAATTAAATGGTAAAAGAAAACAAAAAATTAATGGCAGAAGCTATAGAAGCGCTGTCTGGAAATTGGGGATTAGCCGTTGTTACATTCCTAGTTTACACGATAATTGTGACAATAGTTCAACTTATTCCAACAATAGGTTCCGTAATTTTAATATTTATTCAGGGTCCAATGTTGATTGGAGTTGCGATGTTCTCATTGTCTCTTTCTAGAAAAGAAGAGGCAAGGTTAGAGCAAATTTTTGATGGTTTTCAAAATTACGGAAGAGCCTTAGGGGCGTATCTTTTAATGGTAGTTTTTATATTACTTTGGATGTTACTTTTAATAATTCCGGGAATAATAGCGGCAATTGCATACTCACAGACCTTTTATATTTTAGCAGAAGATGATACTATTGACGGAATGGGAGCTCTAGAAAAGAGTAAACAAATGATGGATGGCTTCAAATGGAAATACTTCTGTTTAGGATTAAGGTTTATCGGTTGGACTTTACTTTGTGTTTTAACTTTTGGAATTGGGTTCTTGTGGCTTATTCCATATATGCAAGTAAGTAAAGCAAAGTTTTATGAAGATATAAAGAATCTAAATATCGCAGAGTAATCGATGGTTTTTATTGTGTCTGGTCATTTTATTGCCTTTTAAATATTTGTAAAAAAATATTATGTAGTTCCTTTCATTGTAATAATTGGAGGGTTATATGGCTTAAAGATTAAAAAATACTTTACTCTGGACTGTCTAAAATATATTGCTTTTTCACACCTACATATGAAAAACTCTCTTCAAAAATCCTAGTAAATACCTGAGTTTTCTATTTGTGTTTAATTTATTAAATTTAATTTTTAAATCACCGTACTTTTTAATAATAACTACCCAAAATTGATATCATGAAAATAATTAAACTTCTTCTTGTTTGCTTGCTTCTATTTCCAATAACTCTGCGTTCTCAAAAAAGAAAAAAGAAAACTAAGGAACCGATTATAAAAATAACCGATTCCTTGTTTCATGGTTTGAAATGGCGAAATATTGGCCCCTTCAGAGGTGGAAGAAGTGTTACCTCTACAGGTGTTATAGGAAAGCCCCATACCTACTATATGGGTTCTACCGGTGGTGGTGTTTTTAAAACTAATGACGATGGTATTACATGGAAGAATATCTCTGATCCATTTTTTAAAACTGGATCTGTTGGCGCTATTGCCGTATCAGAAAGTGATTCTAATATAGTTGTAGTAGGCATGGGAGAACATGCGGCAAGAGGGGTTATGACTTCTATGGGAGATGGTGTTTATAAATCTATGGATGCCGGAAAGACATGGGCACATATAGGGCTGAATAAAACTCGTCATATTTCTGATGTTGTGATACATCCAACAAATTCTGATATTATCTATATAACTGCTCAAGGAGCACAATATGCTCCTTCTAGTGAAAGAGGTATTTACAGGACTATAGATGGCGGGAAAACATGGGAAAATATATTGTCTGTAAATAACTACACTGGCGCTTCTTCATTGTCTATGGATATGACCAACCCTCGTGTTTTATATGCTTCAATGTGGCAACATCGGAGGTATCCCTGGATTATGGAGTCTGGAGGTTTAGATTCTGGATTATTTAAATCTTTAGATGGAGGAAATACTTGGAATAAAATGAAAAATGGATTACCAAAGGCTTTTGGAAAATCTGGAATTTCTGTTTCTAGAGCAAACCCAGAACGCGTGTTTGCTGTAGTAGAAGCAGCAGATAAAAAAGGAGGTGTATATCGATCAGATAACGCTGGTAAAACATGGAAACAAATAAATAGCAATCGTATTAATATTGCCCGTTCTTGGTATTATATGGAAATTTTTGCCGATCCTCAAAATGAAAATACTGTGTATGTTTTAAACGCTCCAGTGATGAAATCTATTGACGGCGGTAAAAGCTTTTCTAATATTCCTGTACCCCATGGTGATAATCATCATTTATGGATCAATCCAACTGACAACAGCAACCTTATCAATTCTAATGATGGGGGTGCTAATATTTCTTTTAATGGAGGAAAAAGTTGGAGTACACAACAAAATCAACCGACCTCTCAATTTTATCGAGTAATTACAGACAATTTAGTGCCGTACAATGTCTACGGTGGACAGCAAGACAATTCTGCGATTGGTATTGCAAGCAGAACTAATGACGCCGGAATAGATTGGAAAGATTGGTATTCTGTAGCTGGTGGAGAAAGTGCTTTTATTGCTTTTGATCCTGACGCTCCTGAGTTGGTGTACGGAGGCACCTATCAGGGAAATATTAGCACGTGGTCAAGAAAATCTAAAGAACAAAAATCAATAAAAGAATATCCAGAATTGGGCTTAAGTATTGCGCCTAAAGATGCGAAGTATCGTTATAATTGGAATGCTCCTATTATAACCTCCCCTCACAATAGAACTACGGTATATCATGCTGGTAATGTTGTTTTTAAAACAACGGATCAGGGAATTAATTGGTCTGTAATAAGTCCAGATTTAACCAAAAATGAAATTGCCAAACATGGCCCAGGTGGTGGCCCTTATACAAATGAAGCGGCTGGTGGCGAAAATTATAATACGCTTACTGCTTTGGTAGAATCAACACATGAAAAAGGAGTACTCTATACTGGTAGTGATGATGGCCTTTTACATATCACAAAAAACGATGGTGAAAGCTGGGAGAATATCACCCCTAAAGGGATAAAAGATGGAATTATAAATAGCATTGATATTTCTAAACACAATCCTGCAACTGCCTATGTGGTAATTATGAGGTATAAGTCTATGGACTTAAATTCTCACATTTTTAAAACAACCGATTATGGGCAAACTTGGACAAAAATTGTAAATGGTCTTAATGATCCTAATGGATTTGCAAGAGTGGTTCGAGCAGATAAAAAACAAGCAGGCTTGTTATATGCAGGAACAGAAACAGGGTTGTATGTTTCTAACGATGATGGGGCTCATTGGCAACGGCTAAAACTTAATTTACCCGTAGTTGCTATTAACGACCTAATCATACAAGACAACGACTTAGTAGCCGCAACATCTGGTAGAGGCTTTTGGATTTTAGATGATTTAGGAGCGCTGCAGAACACTGAGCTTCTGAACAAAGCTATTGAACTTGTGAAGCCTAAAGATACCTATAGAATTTTTGGTGGTACTTCTAAAGCTATTGGTCAAGGACAAAACCCTAGAAGTGGTGTTACGTTTGATTATTATCTAAAAAACAATATAGATTCATTACCCTTAACATTAGACGTTTTACAGAACTCTGAGGTGATAAGAACTTATACTAATAAGAAAGATTCTAATTTTAAATCATGGCCTGGTGGCCCTTCTAAACCTCAAATTTTACCTTCAAAAAAAGGCTACAATCGTTTCACCTGGGATTTTCGTAGAGACCCACTCCCTTCTATACATAAGGTTTTTATTTTTGGTGGCTTATCTGGCTCAAGTGTTGCTCCTGGAGATTATACTCTAAGAATGACATTAGGAGATGATATTTCTGAAACCAGTGTAACAATTCTTCCAAATCCTACAGTTCATTCTTCTCCTGAAGATTTTATAGAGCAACAAAGAATATTAGTTGCTATAGAGGCCACTGTAAAAGAAATGCATGAGTCTGTAAACCAAATGCGCTCTGCTAAAACACAGCTGACCAACTATGAAAAGCTTTTAAAAGACACAAAGAATGCAGATTCTTTAATAGAAAAAGGCGTGGCCTTAACAAAGCGTATCAATAGCTGGGAAGAGAACCTAATACAGGCAAAGCAAAAAACATTTCAAGATGTTATTAATTTTAATAACAGGCTAAATGCACAATTAATTCAGCTAAAAAGTTATTTAGACCAAGCAAACCCTAAAGTTACTTCAGGAGCGAAAGAACGATTTAAGGATTTAATGAAAGATTGGCAAGTATATAAAAACGAACGAGATATTATCGTGAAAACCGAAATGAATGCATATAACCTATTATATAAGTCTTTAGACATCCCAGCGCTTATTATTAAAAGTGAAGAGTAATCGCTATCGTAAGACCTGAAACTGCCTCTAATTTATAGAGTGAATATAATTTTAAATTATAAAGGCATTTAGGACAAATCATTTTTTTAGAACAAAAATAAAGTGCATTAAAATGCACTTTATTGATTTCATTGGTAAAAACACATCAATGTGTTTTTTTTACTTACATCCCTGTCTTAACAGGAGAAGTAGTTGTACTCATATCTCTCACACAAACATATTTACCATCGCGTTTTTGAAAATATGACATGTAATTTCCATTATCTACTTCTTTGCCAGAAGGATCAAATTCTATCCAAGATCCAACCTCAACAGCCATATTTCCCTCAGCAAAAACATCTACTACCTTGTATACATTATAATTTCCTTCAGTCCCTTTTGCAATATTATTTGCAATATTATCTCTAATGGCTGCCTTCCCTGATATAGGTTGTGTATTTCTACTATAGCCAATTGCATCATCGCTATAATAAGCAGCTACGGCATCAGCATCTTTTGCTTTTTCCCCAGCAGCATATGCGTCTTCCATTGCTTGTATTTCTACTTTAACTTTTTCCATGTCAAGAACTTCTTCTTTTTCAGTGGTTGCACAAGCGGTAATAATTAAAGCAATAACTGCTAAAAATCCTAGTAATCTAATCTGTTTTATCATAATAATTGTGTATTAAGTTGAGCTTCTAAGATACAACATAAGAAAGAGAGTTGTCATATTCATTTTCGATACTTTTTAAGTTGACAAGTAAGTGAAATATAACTCATCTTTGATTTAGTTTCTCTGTACTCTTAAATCCTTGTCGTTTTATTATAAACCATTTTCTTTTACTATTTTAGATGAATAAAAAAAATAATTTATATGAAACTAGTGTTTAAAGCAGAAATAGACAGCCAGTGCTTTAAAAAAACTTTAACCTAAAATAAAATGAAGAAAATAAAATTACTACTCGTATTCATGTTGCTTTTAAGTTTTTCTAATTTAAGTGCCCAATCAAATAATATTGAGATCAAAATAAAAGAAGTTGAGCAGAAAGTTATTGATTGGAGAAGAGACATTCATCAAAATCCTGAATTGGGTAATCGTGAATTTAGAACTGCTGCGTTGGTAGCAAAACATCTTGAATCTCTCGGTATGGAAGTAAAGACTAAGGTTGGTGTTACTGGAGTTGTTGGTATTCTTAAAGGAGGACTACCTGGTCCTGTAGTTGCTTTACGAGCAGATATGGATGCATTACCTGTCTTAGAAAGATCGTCTGTTTCTTTTGCCTCGAAAGTAAAAACAATGTATGAAGGAAAAGATACTGCTGTAATGCATGCTTGTGGTCATGATTCCCATGTAGCTATTCTTATGGGTGTTGCCGAAATTTTATCTGGAATGCAAAAAGAGCTAAAAGGAACTGTTAAGTTTATTTTTCAGCCTGCAGAGGAAGGAGCGCCTAAAGGAGAAGAAGGTGGTGCGGAATTAATGGTTAAAGAAGGTGTTTTAGATAACCCTAAGGTTGATGTAATTTTTGGACTTCACATCAATGCACAAGTAGAGATTGGAAAAATTACGTATCGACCTGGTGGAATGTTTGCCGGTGTTGGCGACATGAAAATTACAGTAAAAGGGAAATCTTCTCACGGTGCTGAACCTTGGTCGTCTATTGACCCAATTGTCGTCTCTGCTCAAATTATAAATAATCTTCAAAGTATAGTGAGTCGTAATGTAAATATTACACGAAATGCTGCAGTGGTAACTATTGGATCTATACACGGAGGAAATCGCTCTAACATCATTCCTGAACAAGTAGAAATGTTAGGTACTGTTAGAACATTAAGTGAATCTGATGAAAAATTAGTTTTTGAGCGTATTCGTCAAATAGTAACTAAAACAGCAGAAGCAAATGGAACTGAAGCGGTTTTAGAATTACCCTATTCTGCGCACTACCCTGTTACATTCAATAATATTGACCTTACAGCCAAAATGCTTCCTTCGTTACAGAAGTCTGCCGGAACCTCTAATGTTATTTTGGTGCCTGCCGAAACTGGTGCGGAAGACTTTTCTTTTTTCGCAAATGAAGTTCCCGGATTCTATTTTTATCTAGGTGGTTTGCCTAAAGGCAAAAATCCTGAAACTTCGGGACCACACCATACTCCTGATTTTTATCTCGATGAAAGCGGATTTATTACAGGGGTTAATGCAATGGTTAATTTAGTGATAGATTATATGGAAATGGAAAAGTAGTTACTTAGAAAGCAAAACGATAGCATCATTTTTAGGTTATAATAATTTTACTTTTCGCAACATGACCCATATCCTTGAAAATAAAAACTTAGAGATACATATAGAGGCACCTGGTGAAAATTATAGTTGTTCTAGATTTGACTGGACAGGTAAAATTTCACAGGTAAAATTTAAAGGTGTTACAGTAACAACTGCAGAAAACACTGAGCTTTTAGCAAAACAATGTATTGGAAAAGGATTTTATAATGAATTCGGAATTGAGACAGCTTTGGGCTTTGGTGAGGCAGCTATTGGGGGCTGGTTTCATAAAATAGGCGTAGGCTTGTTAAAAAAAGAAGATCAAGAATACCTTTTTCATAAAAGCTACACGGTAAGACCAGCTAAATTTAGTGTTACTTCTAAAACTAATAAAGTTGTAATAAGCTGTAAATCTGAGACGGTAAACGGATATTCATATGTATTAAGAAAAGAAATTGAATTACATCCTTCTAGTTTTAGCATTTATTACTCCCTGAAGAATACAGGTGAAAAAGACATAAATACAGATGAGTATACCCATAATTTTATGGCTATAAATAAGGCTTCAATAGGAAAAGACTATGTGTTATCATTCCCTTTTACATTGAAACCAACACTTTTTAAAAAAACGGTAAACACAGAACAAAAAGTTGACATAAGAGTCAAGGAAATCAAATTTAATGATACCCCAAAAGAACAATTTTTTTTTAGCAATCTTACAGGTAATGAATCTGAAAATGCTGCTTGGAACTTAGTAAATTTAAAAAGTAAAATAGGAGTAAAAGAAACTGGAGATTTTAAGACAAACAAAGTAAATCTATGGGGTTGGAAACACGTGATTAGTCCAGAATTATTTATTAATTTAGGGGTAAAACCAGGAAAATCATTTGAATGGTCTAGAACTTACGAGGTATTTAAAATTAATTCCTAAATTTAGGAATTAAATTATAAATAATCTACTGAGGTTTATTATAGAAAATCATCACGAATATGAAATACATAATTTCTTTTATCTGTCTTTTTTTGTGTTTTTCTCTTTGTCATAGCCAAAGATTAAAAACTCCAACGTTAAGCCCTTTTAGTCAAGTTTCACAGGAAGTAGGGCTCACTAAAATTAGTTTAGAATACTCTAGACCTTCTGCAAAAGGCAGGAAAGTATATGGTAACCTAGTACCATATGATAAAATTTGGAGAACAGGAGCAAATGCCTCAACTAAAATAACAATCATTGAAACTGCCAAAATTGGAGGAGAAACAATTCTTCCCGGAACTTATGCCCTCTATACTATTCCTGGTAAAGATCTTTGGACAATTATTATTCATTCAAATACAACGCTTAGAAGTATTGCAGGAGATGCCTACAAGCCATTAAATGACGTTTTTAGGTTTGAAGTAAAACCTATAAAAACAACTAGCTATGTAAATACCTTTACCATACAATTTGCAGCCCTCACATCAAACTCTTTAGAACTTCAGATTGTTTGGGAAAATACTTTAGTTGCAATTCCTATTGAGCTAGAAGTAGCCCACCAAATTGAGCAACAAATGACTGAGTTTATGAAAAATCCTGAAAGCATTCCTCATAGAACCTATTTTGAAGCAGCTCAATATTATAGCAATAATGGGAAAGATTTAAATGAAGCGATTGGTTTTATTAATAATGCCCTGAAGAAAAGTCCTGAAAACTTTCGGTATGCTTTACTCAAAGCAAAAATACAAGCCAAAAAAAATGATAAGAAAGGGGCTTTAACTACCGTTAAAGTTGCAAATCAATGGGCGAAGAAGAAGAAAAATGATAATTATATTGAACAGACGAGTCTCTTTTGGAAACATCTATTAACTAAAAAATGACATTAGACCTCTATCAAGTAGATGCATTTACTAACACCCTTTTTGGTGGAAACCCAGCCTGTGTTATTCCGTTAACCTCATGGCTTCCTGATAATATCTTATTAAAAATTACTCAAGAAAATGCCGTTGCAGAAACTGCCTTTTTTGTTCCAAAAGGAGATAAATTTCATTTGCGATGGTTTACCCCAGAAATTGAAATGGATTTATGTGGTCATGCAACGCTTGCAACTGCACATTGCTTAAAAACAATTTTAGGCTATCCTTCACGCAAGATTGTTTTTGAAACAGTAAGCGGAGATCTAAGTGTTGTCATAGAAGACGGTTTTTATTTTTTAGATTTTCCCTCAAGAATGCCAGTTGTTTCAAAGCTGCCAAAAATCATAGAAAAATCTTTAAATATCCTTCCAAAAGGAGTTTATAAATCTAGAGATTATGTCTTGCTTTACAACACTGAGGAGGAGGTTAAAAACATCAAAATTAATAAGCAGCTATTTGATCAAATAAACCTTGATCCCGGTGGTGTAATTGTGACTGCTATAGGAAGTGATTGTGACTTTGTATCGCGTTTTTTTACTCCTCAATCTTCTATTTTAGAAGATCCTGTAACTGGCTCTGCACACTGTTCTCTGATTCCTTTTTGGGCAAAGAAACTAGATAAGAAAAGACTTTCTGCAAAACAACTCTCAGATAGAGGGGGTTTCTTAAATTGCTTAGATAAAGACGATAGAGTTATTATTAGTGGTCAGGCAAAGACCTATTCTATAGGTACCATATGTATTAGATAATCTTTAAAAAAATCAGCTATACTTCACCTTACGAAATGCACGCATGGCTTCTTTATATTTTATATAGGTGGTTTTATCTTCTATGCTTTTAATATAACCTTTTGCTTTCCTAAGTTGGACTACTGCATCTGTATAACCGTGTAAAAAACAAAGTAAATAATTTTTAGGAAGTCTTAGCACATCTTCATGTTCCAGAACTGAAAGAGGGGTTCCGTTTTCAATTTTAGAGATAATTGTATTGTTGTTATGATAGATGTGTTGAATCATTATATCATCAAACTGTGGTGACTGAAACAAAAATTCTGTAATAATATCATGCTTACCATTTTCTTTAAAATTGATAATTGTTTTTTCTAAAGGATAGTGTTTTTCTTTTCTATCTATGCCTAGTAATACATATTCAGTAATTATAAAGGAGTTATTGTTATAACTAATTTGTACCTCATCAAGAGATGAAAAAAACAATCGGACCTGTTCATTAATTAGTTCAATATCTACCCGTGTAAAAAAATATTCTCCTTTAATAAGCTTCTTTTCTCCTGCCCAGCACAATACAAATTGTTCATTAAAAACCTTGTACTGAGGATTATATTCCGGCTTATGATTGTTGAAAAAATCAAAAACTCCAGCCAACGTTAGCTCTATATTATTGTTGGCATTTTTTTCTATAGCGGCAACGATTATTTTATTGGTATCTCTTAATTCAAAATTTTTTGATGCTGGCATAGAATTACTTCCTCTTCTGTAGAAAATAGTTTCTCTTCTATACTTCCAGGCATTTTTGAGTAATGATGTAATATTTCTATTTGGATGTATCGTTACTAACCCAACAACTTTGTGCCTAGGTAGACTTGGAAAAGGAACATTTTCATACGCTATTTTAGGAGGGTTTTCTAGATAGGCGTTTACAAGGTTTTGTATTTTGCTGTCATCATAAAAATCTACTCCAACAATCTTATTTTCTTCATCTTCTACCCCTATAATAATATAAGAGTTATTTGCTGGGTTTGAATTGGATAATGCACAAACATGTTTTAAAAATTTTGCCTTGCCTTCTTTTCCTGTAAGAGAAAGCTTCATCTTTTTATCATAAAAACTATTCTCGTCATTATGACTAAGTAAATTTTTAATTAAAAGACGTTTGTTAATCATTTTTACGGAACTTTATGACCTTGACATTCTACTAATAGTGTAAACCAATCTTCTAATTCTAATTCTATCTCAAGTGCTTTTACGGCATTTTCTAGTCGTACTTTTTTAGTAGTTCCAACTACCGGGATAACTCCTGAAGGATGTTTTAAGATCCAAGCTAACAACAATTGATCTTCTGTTGCATTGTATTTTTCAGTGAACGTATTTACTGTTTTTTTTATTCTTTTATTTTCTTGGCTGTCTTGTTTAAAAAAACTCCCCAAAGGACTCCAAGACATTGGTGTAATCTCTTTTTCTAGCAAATAATCTAATATCCCATTCTGCATTGCCATGTGTTCTGTTAAAGAAAATTCTATCTGATTTACAGAAACAACAGTCTTATTATCGATTAAACTGAGTTGTGATGGAGAAAAATTGGAAACGCCAAAGTCTACTATTTTTCCACTTTCTTTTAATTCATAAACCGCTGCAGCAATTTCATTTGGGTGCATTAATGGACTGGGCCTATGCAATAATAAAAGATCTAAATACTCTGTTTTTAAATCCTTCAGCGTTTTTTCTACACTCCAAAGAATGTATTCTTTAGAATAATTATAATGCTTTATGCCATTATCTCTTGTACCTCCATCATTTTGAATTCCACATTTAGAAATAAGTTGAATTCTTTCTCTTTCAATACCACTTTTAAAAAAAGCATTTCCAAATTCATTTTCTGTAGTATACTCTCCGTAGATATCTGCATGATCAAAAGTGGTAATACCCGCCTCTAGAGTTAAATTAATTTGAGCGATCATTTGTTGAGTAGAAAATTGTTTTCCCCATGCTCCCCATGACATGCAACCCGCTATAATTTTAGAGTATGTACTCATTTATTTTTTATTAATAATGGTTGCACTTGCTTGTGCTGAGGGAAATACTACCAAATCTTCAATATTTATATGATAAGGTCTGGTAATTACAAAATGAATGATCTCTGCAATATCTTCTGGCTGCAGCGCTTTATAGCCTTGGTATACTTTTTTTGCTCTTTCTGTATCGCCTTTAAAACGCACCTCTGAAAATGCTGTTTCGACCAACCCAGGGTGGATGGCACTTACGCGAATATTGTATTGGTTTAAGTCCATCCGCATTCCTTTATTAATAGCCTCTACGGCAGATTTAGATGCACAATAAACATTTCCATTCGGATATACTTCTTTTCCTGCAGTAGATCCAATATTAACAATAAAACCACTGTTTTTTTCAATCATTTTTGGTAAAATTGCTCTAGATACATATAACAATCCTTTTACATTAATATCTAACATTGCATCCCAATCATCAGTATCACCATCTTGTATGGTGCTTAATCCGTGAGCATTGCCGGCGTTATTAATTAACACATCTATCTTTCTGAAATTCTCTGGTAGACTTGCTATCGCAGAAAAAACATCCTCTTTGTTTCTAACATCAAACTGTAAAGTAGTAACATCTGTTTGTTTACCAAGAGACTGTTCTAATTCCTTTAACCGATCCTCATTTCTACCACAAAGAATTAATCTAAAGTTGTGTTTTGCTAAAAATTCTGCAGTTGCTTTTCCTATTCCTGAAGTAGCTCCTGTAATAAATACAGTTAAATCCATGAGTTTTTTTGGTTTAAAGATAATAGATTTTCACGATATGTGCTGCTACTAAAAATTTAGAATTACTTATTTTTAGGCATAAAAAAAACCGCTCTACCTCTAGAGCGGAATCCTTCTTGTTGGCTATTTAGAATAACCAACCAAGAATCAACTAACCAAAACTTTATTATACCTCACTTTTTTCTTTTTTCTTTCTTATTACCTTAGTTCGTTTTCTTCCTTCTTTACTTACAGTAAATTTTGATTTTTTTTCACCTCTTAAAATCTGAATAAATCCTCTTCCTGTAAATTGATACGTTGTGTTTGAACTAAGGTGAAACAATTCTATTGTTTGATCATTGATAACACTTAATTCAAACTCTTCAATATCTCCTCCACTATAACTGAGTGTTAGCATTTTTAAATTATCAAATCCTACAACATCGAAGATCTCATAATCTCCTGTGAAATCCCATAATAACTCATCAATATTTGTGCCAAACGAATCGTGAGAAGAATAAAATGTAGTATTATTTTCTGGTGTAAATTGTAAATAATGTTCGCTATCAAATGGATTTACATTTCCGTTTGTGCTAATGGCTGTTCTTTCCCAAGCTGTATATTCTTGTAAAAAATATTCTATATTCTCATAGAACAACATGTCATAATCAAATTCATCTCTTTGATAACCAACTAGAACATAACTTACGTTTTGAACTGTGTCAAAGATTCTTATTTCGTTTAAAGATAGCTGAACAACCTCAAAGTCATGTCTACCATCTATATCATGAAATGTTTCTAAATAATTACCGAAAGTATCATAACTCCCTACCTGGATTCCAAGTCCATCTCCTGTAAAGCCTATGTCTGCAATATTGTTATTGGCATACAGATTCCCATTATCAAATGATAAGGTAAAAGCTATTGATACAAAAGGAACATCACCATTCCCATAAGCTCTATGAATATCTACATACCACAAATCATAGCTAGACATTAATTCTCCTAATGAGATAGAGTTGTCTATTGTTTCATCTACTGTTACATAACAAGAGCTAAAAAGGACTCCTGTGAGAATCATCACTAAAAATAATTTTATAGATTTCATTAGGTTTATTTTATTGATTATGTATTCTGATTTCAAATTGCGTGCCAAAAATAAAAAACAGCGATCACCGTTTTTAAAATTCGCCTATAACTTCTGTTTATAAAAAAAGAGCACATCTATGGATGTGCTCTTTTTTTATACAGTAAACCTTATTCTTAATTTTTCAATGCTTCTGCTCCTCCAACAATTTCTAAAATTTCATTAGTAATTGCAGCTTGTCTAGCTTTGTTATACGTTAACTTTAAATCGTCTCGTAATTCGGTAGCATTATCTGTTGCTTTGTGCATTGCAGTCATACGAGCTCCGTGTTCTGAAGCAAAACTATCTCTTATCGATTTATATAATTGTGTCTTTAATGATTTTGGGATCAATTCTAAGACAATCTCTTCTTTAGATGGCTCAAAGATGTAATCAGCATTTGCATTTGTATCTCCTTCTAAGGGTTTAATTGGCAAGAATTGTTCTACTTGTGGGATTTGAGTGGCTGCATTTTTAAATCTATTGTAAATGATTTCTATTTTATCATAGGTTCCATCTACATATAAATGCATCATTTTATCTGCAACTCCAGCAACGTTTTCAAAGGTTAAATCATCAAAAATATCATTTCGGTTCTCTATAACTGGGTATGTTTTTGATAAGATATCATTCCCTTTTTTACCAATTGTAAGCAAATCTACATGAACATCTTGATAATTTTCTTTGATATTCTTAATTGTTTTTTTAACCACAGAAGAGTTAAATCCACCACACAAACCTCTATTAGAAGTAACTACTAATAGCAATACTCTTGATACTTCTCTTTGATTGGTATAAGCTCCTCCTACATCACTATCTAATGTTCCACTTAAGTTTTGTAATAACTCTGTTAATTTAGAGGAATAAGGGCGCATTGCTGTAATAGCATCTTGTGCCTTTTTTAACTTTGCAGCAGAAACCATTTTCATGGCACTGGTAATCTGCATTGTAGATCCAATGGATGCTATTCTATTACGTATTTCTTTTAAGTTTGCCATA
>MDTF01015690.1_pt1 | contig 25812 bp, 25 predicted proteins | sample 811191 | NCBI WGS metagenome assembly MDTF01 (sample SAMN05326649, study PRJNA326480) | marine metagenome | isolation source: seawater | place: Southern Ocean | collected 2011
CCTGCCATATTGTTAGCTGCTACAAATAATTTGTCTGATGCTAATTTGGTAGCACCATATAAATTAACAGGATTGGCTGCTTTATCAGTTGAAAGTGCAATAATTTTTTTAACATTGCACTGCAATGCGGCATGTATAACATTTTCTGCTCCATAAATATTAGTCTTAATACATTCCATTGGATTATACTCTGCTGTAGGTACTTGTTTTAAAGCCGCAGCATGAACAACATAATCAACAGATCGAAAAGCTAATGTTAATCTCGCTTGATCTCTAACATCGCCAATAAAAAATCTAAGTATCTTTTTATGCTTAGAGAGCTCTTCAGACATGTGGAATTGTTTTGCTTCGTCTCTAGAGTATATAATAATTTTTTTAGGCTTATATTTTTTAAGCAAAATCTGTGTCAAAGATTTTCCAAATGACCCTGTGCCACCTGTAATTAAGATAATTTTATTATTAAACATATATACTAATTATTAATTTCTTTTTTTAACTCCTCATATTCTATCATCTTAATTTTCATAAAATTAACAGTTAACTTAGTTTTTAATGAAATTCCCTCAGGAGTTAACATATAAAGATATCTAATTTTTTTATCACTTTTTTTAAAATTATTTATCTTAACTAATCCTTTTAGTTTTAAGGCTTTTAAGCAATAATTAAATTTACCCAAACTAATACCAAGATCTTTTGCTAAATCTCTTTGGGTTAGATTAGGGTTATTTTGAATTTTTCTCAAAATATTAAAATAATCTGTTTTAAATTTCATAGTCTATGTTCAATTATTGAACACTATATCCTAGTTTTGCTTTAGTAAAGTAAATTTTTATTAATGAATAAAATAATTTTAAAATAATTTAGTAAGAATTTCTACAGGCTTTAAATACAATGAATTATTGATATTTTTATATATACTGGTAATAGCCATTAAAAATGTTTAGCTGGAAAAAAAAGACTGGAATATACTTGGGACGATTCCAACCATTTCACCTGGGTCATAAAAATATTTTTTTAAAAACATTAAAAAAAGATGGTCAAGTTGCTATCTTAGTCATGGATAGCTATAAATTTAATAAAAAAAACCCATTCACATTTAATGAGGTAAAAAAAAAAATTCTGAAGGAGTTAAATGAATATAAAGATAAATTCATCCTCATCAAAGTTCCAGTAGTTTCAAGATTTGTATATGGGCGTAAAGTTGGATATAAAATTCAAAAAATAAAATTATCTGATAAAATAGAGAAAATATCTGCTACCAAATTAAGAATGAAATTAAAAAAATGAAAACTAAAATAATATGTACATTGGGTCCCTCTTCATTTTCTCCAAAAATCTTGAATCAGTTAAAATCTAGAAATGTTGATATATTTAGAATAAATTTATCTCATACACCTAAAAACGACATATTAAATAAAATAAATTACTTAAAAAAAAATAAAGTTAAAAATATATGCATCGATACTGAGGGGGCTCAAGTTAGAAATACAAAGGTTAAAAAAAAAATATTTTTAAAAAAAAATAAGATAATAAAAATATTTAATAACAATAAATTATGTGACTCTACCTCAATTAGCTTATACCCTCCCTTTGACTTAGCTAAGTGTAAAATCAATACAAAGATTCATATTGGTTTTAATAACTTGATACTAAGAGTCATAAAGAAAAATAAAGAAAAAAAATTTTTGACTACTAGGGTTATTGCCCCAGGAATTTTAGACTCTAATAAAGGTGTTCATTTTAATCAAGAAATAAATCTAAATGCCCTAACAGAAAAAGATATATATGCTCTAAAAATTGCAATAAAAAAAAATATAAAATTTTTTGCAGTATCTTTTGTTAATAATTCAAATGATCTTAATTTAGTAAGATCTATTGTTGGAGATAAACCGTTTTTGATTTCAAAAATAGAAACGAAAATGGCAATAAAAAATTTAAAAAAAATTAGCCTAAAATCTAATGCTCTACTTATTGATAGAGGAGATTTATCTAGGTATGTTCCAATTGAAGAAATACCAATTATGCAAGAAAAAATAATTAATCATGGTAAACGATCAAAAACACCTGTTTATGTTGCAACAAATTTATTGGAAACAATGATTAAAGAATCTCAGCCAACACGTGCTGAAAGTCATGATATTTACTCTACCTTAAAAGAAGGAGCATCTGGATTGGTGTTAGCTGCTGAAACTGCAATTGGAGCAAATCCCATAAAATGTGTTGAATTTTTAAACAAATCAATAAAAATCTATAAAAAATTTTTAAAAAAAAGATATTAAGATATTCGGTTTGGTAGTGTAATATTTAATTTTTTGATCTTTTTTAAGATCGGCAATCTAGAGTTAATTTTCTTAGCAAGGTATAAATCAACAATCTTATCATCATATATATCATAGATTTTTTTAAGCATTTCAGGTTTCCAGTCTGAACTTTTAAAAAGTTTACCTTTTTTAATTAAAGATTGGTCCTTTTTTGGCTTTATATTTTTTTTTATTCTTTCAATGATATGGTTTATAACTATTTCAAGATCATCCAATGCTGATTTAATAGATTTACAGGCTACTTCATGCATACCATCCCCTTTAGATAGGTTTGGTATACTTTGATGTAAGATTTCTCCCGTATCAACTTTTTCATCAATAATATGATACGTTGTTCCTGCCATTGCTGGCTCTAGGTTATAAAAAGGCCAAAACATCGTTATAGATCCTTTGTAATCTGGTATAAGACCCAAATGAAGATTGATAGTGTTTTCTGGTAATTTTTCTAATAATTTTTTTTTTATAATTGGTGCTCCAGAAATAAAGCAAGAGTCAATATTAATTTTTTGAACAAATTCTATTACTTGATCGCTATTTAATAGCTCAGAATTATCTATTTTGAGTAAGTTTTTATGATCTAATAAAATATTTTCATCAAAATCAAAATATTTTTTTTCTGATACTTCTCTTCTCTTAAAATGTAAGTTCCATAATTTTTTTAATGCTGGAGATAAATTTTTATCAGGTTCGGGAATTAAATTTCCTCTCACACACAATATAATGCCAACAATTTTTATCCTTTTATTCTCATGTAATTTTTTTAGTAAAGATAAGTTTCTTTTATGGCTTCCAACAATTACTAATATATTCATTTTCTCTTGATTTTTATTTCTTTTAAATACTTTGAGTCTAGTAATTTTTTAATATCTTCTAAGTGGTCAATTAGTCTAAAACTTTTTTTATTTGCTATATCTAAATAGTCTAAAGATCCATCGGCTAAATTTAAAGACTCTAAAATGAATCTTGTTTGTTCTTTTTTTTTCTTTATTCTAAAATTCATTAAATCACCATAAAGTTTTATTTTACTTTTTGACAATTGGGGGCTTCCATATTGAACTCTTGCTAATGGAGTAAAATTGTTTTCTATTGAGCTAAGCAAATCTAGATGCATCTTAACACTTTCAAATAATGTTTTGACTGAAAATAATTTCATATTATCTAATGATGTATGATATTCTTTGAATTCTCCATACATTTTTCTCATCATTAAACCAATTGGTAAATTAAAACCTGGGGAACAAAATTGTCTCTCATCACTGCCGTCAGGGAAAAAATCTACAATCTTGTGTTTTTTTTTTGAATTTTTTAAAACATTTAATGCTGCTTTATCTGTAACTGTATCTCCTCTTCTAGACTTTTTATAAGTATACTCCTCTCCGCAACTCAAACATGTCAATATATAACCAGCTATTATATTCTTTACTTTTTTTTTAGAGTTGTGCAAAAATGCTGCTGCACCAATATTTTCTGGACAAATTAAAAATCTATATGAGTATTTATGTGGAGCAGTTTCTTTTATAATCTTATATAATAGTTGCATCGCAATTGGTCCTGATAGTTCATTATTAATCATCTGTGGGTGACAAAGATAAGTAGATAATAAAATTTCTTTTTTACTCCGACCGGGAATTAAAGTATCAGAATAAACTAAATTTCCAGGTTTTAAAGAGCTATCAATAAATACTTTATATTTACCTTTTTTTAATTTTCTAAACTGACTGTGACTCATACAGAAACCCCAATATTTTTTATAATAAGATGTTACGTAAGGAATTGCATTTTGCATTTCTGGCAAAGTATGAATTTTTTTTTTTAACTCCTCTAATGAAATAGTTTTATTGATAGGAATTGAATATCCAACGACATGTAAATTATTTTCTTTAAATTTAGCAATTTTTTTTCCTTCTGGAGTTATTATATAAGCATCTTTAATATTCCACTCATTAGGTACAGTCCAATCTAAAACTTTGGAACCTGATTTAACTCTTTTTATATTTAGATCTATAGAGTCTCCAAGAATATTTAAACTATCTCGAAATCCTTTACCAAGAATACTTCTTGGTATTTTGTATAGTTTTTTAACTAGTCTTAAAACTTCAGATTTTTGAAAATATTTTTCATAATTTGAATTTATATATTTCATTGTATCTTTTATTATTTACACTAAATACCTTTCCCAAAGGTTATGTAAGAATTATCTTTGTTATATTTAAGCTTACCATTTGCTAAAAAAAATCTTTTTACGTTTTTACTGGCTTGTATGTTGTTTTTAGTGCTAGTTAGCAATGTACTTAATCCTTTAAATTTCCAATTATCTATCTCTTTTTCTTTCCAAAATTTTTTATTTCTATTTCTATTAATCAAATAATTTAGAGCTTTTTGCCCACTTAATCCCAGCCATTCACAAAATAAATCTGTAAATTCTGGAGCTTTTAGTTCATAATTTCTAATTAACTTAATTCCTTGGTCTCTTGTTATTCTGTTGTGTCTTATCTCTCTAGACGCATGATCTGTAACTTTTGAATAACCATGTTTACAAATTTTTAAATAATCATGCAAATTCATATAATTAAAACAATCTACATAATCATAAGTATCAAATGTTCTTAAAAAATTAGATGTTTTATATCCATAAGCTTTTATCATTTTTTGATGTTGCTCAACTGGGTCCCATCTTAAATAATTTCCCAAATAAATACCTCTTATACCTACTGAATTTATAGTTTTATCATCAGGATAATTATATTGCCAAACATCTTCTTCTTTTAGATCGTTGCTTAAAGATATTAAATCTTCAGCTTCGTTACCAAATAAATCATGGTCTTGTCTATAGCGTCTGGTCATTTCTACTTCATGCTCATGGGAAAACATTCCAACTTGCTCTAATCCTTGATGAGCTCCCCAAATAATAAGTGGTATTTTATATTTTGCAGCTATTTGTACTGGAAAAACAGTGCTCCCAGCTATAATAGGCCAATACATATTTCCATGCTCCATAAATGTATATCTTGTGATTTTTTTTACAGAAACTGGGTTAATGTTCTGAAACAAAATATCACAATCAAATTTAGTTCTAAGGTTGGCTAAGTTTTTTATTCCTAGCGGTGTATTAAAGTATTTATTGTATGTTACTAATAATGGTTTTAGCCCAAGTTTTTTAGCTGAATGAACTATAAAATAAGAATCTTGTCCACCTGTTACTGGAATTACACAATCATAATTTTTTCCTGATATAGAAATATAAGGTTTAATAATTTTTTTAATTTTTTCCCACCTATAACTCCAATCTAAATAGTTTTTTTCTTCATGAACTTGACAGCCAGAACATATACCAAGATGATTAAATGTTATACCCAAAGGGTGTAGGCTCGAATACAGGCATCTTTTACAAAACTGAATATCATTATTGTTTAAAATTTTAGAATTCATATTTTTCTTTTCTAAAAAAAGCTTTTCTTATATTAATATTACTTAATTTTTTTTTTAATTTTTGTATTCTGTTCTCAGAGTAATTCAAACTATTTCCAATTGCTACTGCTGCTACATTTTTATTTTCAAAAATTTTATCTATTTTTTTTTTACTACTTATTCCACCAAAACATATAATTGGTAATTTAATGTTAATTTTATCTAATATTTTGTGATTAAATTTGTCATCATAACCTTCATTAATATGATCAATGAATAAAACTTCAGAAATCAAATTTTTTTCTATCGATATAATAAAATTATTTTTAATTTTTATAATTTTTTTTTTAATATAGTCATATTGAAGCAGTTCATCTTTAGAGCTTAATGATACTGGCAAAGAAAGTATAATTGCTTGGTTTCCCAACAGGTCAGAAATTTTTTCTAAAGTTTTTAATTCTTTATCTAACATTGTTTCTACCATAATTCGATCTGCACCATAATTAATAACAGACCTAGCATCATCAATACTTTGAATGCCTCCAGAATATATTATGGGAGTATTTATATTTAATTTTTGTATTTTTTTTAATAATTCAAAATTCGGCCCTAATTTATTATACGATCTATCAATATTATTAATTAATATTTCATCAGCTCCCCATCTATCAAGATTTTTTACTACAATTTCAGGTTTGCCTATTGGTAAAAATTTTTTATAACCAAAAGACTGGACTGCCGTTCCATTTTTAATTGTTACTACCGCTATTAATCTTTTTGGTGTCATTTAAATATTTCTATATACTGTTTTAAAAATTCTAGTCCAGTTTCTTGGCTTTTTTCAGGATGAAACTGAACACCGACAATATTGTTATTTTGAATAATTGATGCAATTTTAAATGAATTTATATTAGTATCAGCTACTAAATATTTTCTAGACCCATTATAAGAGTATCCATGCTGAAAATAAAAATACCTACCTTGAAAATTAGAAAAATTTGAATTTTTTTTCAAAATATTTAGTTTATTCCATCCAATGTGATTTGAATTATTTTGGTTTATTTTAATTTTTCCAGGTATTAGACCCAGCCCATTATTGTTAGAAATTTCTTCTGAAGACTGACTTAAAAGGTGCATTCCGAGACAAATACCCAATATTGGCTTTCCATTATTAATAATTTTTTTTAAATTTTTTATTGTTTTATTCTTTTTAAGATATTTAATTGAACTTGGAAATGCTCCAACACCACTTAAAACTAAAAAATCTGAATTTACTAAATCTTTCTTTTCAGATGATATAACTGCTTCATGACCTAATTTATTAAATACACTTTTTAGAGATCCATAATTGCCAATTCCATGGTCTACTATAACAAATTTTTTTATTCCCATTAAATACCAGTCCCCACTTCAAACTTTGGTATATATTTTTTTCCACTTTTTTTATTATTAATTGTAAACAAATCTTTGTTTACAAATTGGGAAACGGTACTCCAAAACTTTTCACTTGTTATGTCTAAATATTTACAGAAAGATTCTACATATTTTTCACTACAAGCACCATCATAGTTTTTCACTATTGGTATAGCCTCATCTCTTGTAATATTACCTAGTCTAATTTCAAGATTTAAATAATCAGAAGCTCTTCCATGACCATATTTGTAGTATTTTATCATTTGGTTGAGTGTAACCCAGTCCTCATCTAAAGCCATTACGCCATATAAATCACCAGTATTTGAAACATGATCACTTCTTGGTTCCAAGCCATTTAATGTTGAAAATTTAGCATTATTTACCATTGACCAATTGTTCCAAAACCAAGCTAAAAAAATTATTTGTATATTATTTTTTTCAAAATCTTTAATATTTGGATATTGATAAGGAATTAATTTTGTTTTATCTGTAGAAAAATCTTTCATCCAGTCTAAATCACAATTTTTAAGGGTGTTTGAATTTCTAAGTGCATTACCATCATACTCTAAATCCATTTTTGTTTTTGTGTCATTCCAAACATTCGCAGGACTCTCTCCCCAAAAAATAGTCTTAATTCCATATTTAATTGCTACCTGTACTTGAGAAGTGTGAAGCTGTAACTCTGGACCCCTTAAATAATTTCCTGCAAAAAAACCACTTTTCATAGTTTTTTGCCAAAACTGAGGTGCTGGTGCAGACACTACAAGATCAAAGCCAAGGTTTATTAAATTTGATAAATTATTAACCCCAACTTCAGTAATTTGATCGGGTGGGTAAGCTCCACACACTAATAAAGGTTTAAGATTTAATTTATCTCTTATCCAAAGCGCTTGTCTTGTGCTATCTTTTCCACCACTTACTCCAATAATACAATCAAATTTTTTATTATCTTTTTTTATTTTTTTTACCAAACTATTCAAGACATCAAGGCGTTGACTCTCGTTATACATTTCTTGATTTTTAATGAAATTATTACATGCTAAACAAATTCCATTTTTATCAAAAATTGCAGTAGGTCTAGTGTTTGTTTCAAGACAATTTTGACAATATTTCATTTAATAATATAGCGGGATTTAATAATAAATTTCCTTAAGAATTACCACTAATCTGTTCTTTGTTCAATAGTTGAACATTATACGTTTTAAATTCAAAAAAAGAGACTATAATAGGCAAATTATAATGAAAAAATTTATAAAAAAAAAAATAATTTCTATAATTAAGGGATTATTGCTTCTTTTTAAAGCTCCAATAGAGGTTTCAAAAAAAAACTATTTATTTAAATTTAACAATATTTTAATAAAAATTTTCACATCAAGCTCAATAACATACAGAAGATGGATTAAGTTTGAGAAAGATGGAAAAGAAAAAGAAACCATTGAATGGATTAACTCGTTTGAAGAGGGAAGTATTTTTTTTGATATAGGTGCTAATGTTGGAGTTTTTAGTATTTATGGTGCTTTAAAAAAAAAATTAAAAGTTTATTCATTTGAGCCAGATCCAAATTCATTCATAGAACTATATAATGCTAGTAAATTAAACGATGCAAATATTGTTCCACTATTAATAGCACTAGATTCGGATAAAAATTCTAAATACTTTAATATGCTTAACTTTGAGGCTGGCCTATCTGATAATTTTTTATCAGAAAAAAAAATTGGAGAAAGTTTTATGCTAACAACTGAAACCTTAGATAATTTAATAGAAGGAAATTTAACTGAAACTCCAGATTATGTCAAAATTGATGTTGATGGTAATGAAAAAAATATACTAAATGGAATGAGTAAAACAATAAGAAACAGAAAATTAAAATCTATTTTGATTGAATTAGATGATTCTAGTAAATTTTCATATTATGAAAATTTTTTTAAGGAACATAATTTTAAATTAGAACTTAGGAACTTAGAAAGTGGAAATAATATTTTTACAAGACAAAAAAAAGATGAAATAATATGATCACATTTGTGGCTGGGGGCTTTAGCTCCTCTTCTGACAGCTTAGTAAGAAGACTTGAAAAATCACTTAAAATAAAAGCAGTTACGTTTAAAGCTGGTAGTGGAATAGGACACTTAAATATTAAAATAAGAACAAAAAAACTAATTAAGTTAATGATACTTAACAAATTAAAAAAAAATATTCTTGTGGAACAGCACTTGTTTCCTATAAAGCACAATATAGAAGTTTTAGATAGTATTTTTGGATTAGAGAATATTAAATTTATAGTAACCTATAGAAATGTTTTTGATACTATAAATAATTTACTTAAAAGAAAAAAAGAAAACAACACTTTTCATTTTTTAAGATCAAATTATTATCCAACATATGAAAACTTTATCAGTGAAAAATATGAAATAAATATTATGGACGCGTTGATGGTTATAAATTTTTATGCGATGTGGTTTAAAATGGAAAAACAAAAATATATTAAAAATATTGAATTTATTAGTTTTGAAGACAATACAAAAAATGTAGATATAGTAAATAAAAAATTATCTAGTTTCTTAAAATTAGATTTAAATTTAGATCAAAATATTAAAACAAATTTATTTAAAAAAGAAGAGTTTAAATTATCTGATGAATTAAAATCTTTAATGATAGATTATGCAAAAAGCTTTAAAGATATAGATTTTTCAAGAGTTGGATTATAATTTTATTTGATGAAAAATTTACATAGAGCTAATATTGATTATTTAATACACCGACCTTTTACGGTTTTTGAAATTAAAAATTTTTTATCTGAAGAAAAATACTTTGAACTGTTAGAAACTTTTCCAAATACAAAAAATTTTGGGAACTCCAAAGAAGGAAATGTAATTGATCCTGGTTCAGCATATTATGAGGATCACCTTAATAAAAATAAGGGGTGGAATAATTTTATTTCTTTGTTAAATAACCAAAAATTTATTGATAATGCTTATAAATTTGCCCTTATTCCAAGTATCAGAGCAAGAGGTATTAAAGCAATCAAAAAATGGACATTAAGAGAAAAAGGCTATCTTTTAAAAAAATTTTTTAGAAGGGTAACTGTTGAAACACATTTTACAATACAAAGAAGAGGAGAATTTTTAAACTTACACACAGATGCTAAATCAAAGCTACTATCTATGATTTACTATTTTGCGGATGATAATTCTAATCTAAAAAATGCAGGTACAGAATTTTGGGTCAATAAAAAAAATTATCTTCCATGGAAAAATTGGGAAAATAAACACATCACTAGTAAAGATAAAATTAATGAATTTAGGTTGGAAAATGAAGTTTTTTTTAAAAGTGATTTTGAAAAAAACAAACTTGTGGGATTCATTAAAACTAATAATTCTTGGCACTCAGTTTTAGACCATAATATTACAGCAGGGGAAATTAGAAAAGCTTTCGTTATTAATATAAGGGAAAAATAAAAATAATTATAATGTATATATTTTTTTTAGACCTTTACACTGATATTGACGCAATAAGTCCCATAATTTATAAATTAAATAAAAAAAATAAGGGTAAGGTATTAATTTGCTCAACGAATTATATACAAAACAATTATAATAATAGATTAATCAAAGTATTAAGGAAGCAAGGTGTAAAATATGTAAATTTTCCTGCAGATAATTTTTACTTAGCAGTATTTACGCTTTTTCAAAAAATACTCACTTTGTTACCAAAAAAAATCCTAGGCAAGTTCAGATTTTTATTCAAGTTCTTTTATTATAAATTTACTTTTTTTAATAAAAGGGAGATAGTCAATTTTTTACAAAAACATAATGCAAAAATAGTTTCAATAGACAGTAGCAATCCTATCATTAAAATCAAAAAAATTAGTCATGCGTGTAAAAAAATTAATATTAATTTAATTTTAATTCCTAGTGGTGCAGAAATTATAGATGTAAAAATTTATAATATCTCTAATGACTTCAAGTTTTGCTCGTATTACTTGTCACAAAATATTTTAGAAAAATTCAAAGTAACAAAATATATAAAAAATAAAAAAATAAAATTTTTAGGTTCACCAAGATATTGTAATGAATGGCTTAAATTTATAAAAAAAAATAATACAAAAAAAAACAAAGATGTAAATAATAGAATAAATTTAGGATTCTTTGTAACCCCTCCAACACAAAACTTTCCAAAACATAGCTCTATAGTTAACTTATTAAAAAAAGATAAGAGTTTCAATGTTAAGATTAGAAATAAACCAAGAGATTATATGCCAGAAAAATGCTGTAGCTATATCTACGATGAATTAAATACACCAGAAATAATTGATTGGTCAGATATTATAATTACAGTACAGTCATCAGTTATTATAGAGGCTATAAAAAAAAATAAAGTAGTATTTTTTCTAGAATATTTAATACCAAAAAACTATGGTACTTGGCCTAACAAATTCAAATGTGTTCAGGTTATTAAAAGTGAAAAAGATCTTTTACAAAAAATAAGGTTAATTAAAAAAAATAATTTTAACTTTAAAATTAAAAATAAAAAAGAATATTTAAAAAAAGTAGTTGGAATGGATACTAAATCTAATAACGTATTAACTAGATATGTTAAGTTTTACAAAAGTATATCCTGATCATCATTTTTAAAACTAACATCATAATGTTTAGTTTTAATTGGAATTTTTTTATTATTTTCTTTAGTTTTTTTTTTGTTCTTTAAACTTAAAATTAATTTTTTACGTGGTTTAAATATATCATCTTTTAAAATTTTTTTTAAAGAATCAAGGTCTTTTTGGTAATCAACTGTAATGGAAATATTATTTTCATCATTAAGATATTTTTTTAGTTTAATCTTTTTATGCTTAAAAGTTTTTCTTAAAAAAAAATATGTCAGATATTCGGAGGATAGTTGATCGTTAGCAAGACTGGCTGCTTTATCTAATGCTTTCATAGATATAACTTCTGGTCTCATACCTTTTGCTAAACTATCTGTGTATGTAAAGTCATTTTTACTTTTAATATGAAAATTGGACATTTTGATAATACTTGGTGGATCAGTCAAAGGATTGTCCCCAGTTACTCTTACAAAGTGTTTAAAGTTAAATTTTTCATTACAAAGTTTAATTCTTTGAAAAATATTTTCCTCTGGGCCTGCAAAAAAACTTATCTTATGTTTTTTTGATAATCCTTTTAAAAAACTATTGTTTTGATTCTTTGATGTACAAATAATTATTGATTTTTTATCTATAAATTTCAAAAGCCTTAGTATTAAAATTTCTGTAATTGAATAATTATTAATTTTGCTTATAGCCTTATCTTTTAATCTTTTAGAAGCTAATCTTACTAGAATTAAAATCTTAATATTATTTTTGATAAAAAAATTTTTCTTGTAGAATTTCATTTTTTTTAATTATTTTTTTAGACCGTGACTTATTATTTAATAAATCAGAGAGACTTTCTCTGCTAATTCCTACTTTTCCTGTACGTAAAAATTTTATTTTTTTTATATTTAATTTTTCATTTTTACTAAAATCATCTACCGCAACACCAAACTTGCCCATAATATTACAATAAATTTTTTCTTTATTGGAAATTTTTTTAATAAAATTATTTGTATACTTTTTTTTAAAAAACAGGACATACTTCTCAAGGTCCTTAGGTTCAAAACTTGAAATATAATCAGGTTTTTTTTGTCTCCTTTTAAGCGTTATATGTTTTTCTACATAGTTTGCTCCTAAATCAATTGCTTTAGATGTTAGTAGATAGGTCATTAAATGATCATCTGTTTTAGAATGATCAGCATACCCGGTTGAAACTCCTAATTTTTTCATTTCTTTAATTAACCCTAACCTAAGATCTTTAGGATCAGATGGGAATGATTGAAACCCATACATAAAGATAATTTTTTTTTTGTATTTATCAATTTTTTTCAAAAATGTTTTTAATTCTTTTAAATCGAGACCTGAAATATTAAAAAAAACTTTTTTAAAGTTTTTTAAAGCTTCTATAATCATTTCTGTATTATCATGTTCAGAAGATGAAATTTTGATTAGAGCCTTATTTTTAAATTTTTTGCAAAATTCAAAACTCTTATAATCAAATGGCTCCAGAATGACCTTTTTTACTTTTAAGGCATCTACTATTATTTTATTCCAGTAACTATATGGCAATTCTATTTTTTTTAAGCCTGAGTATAATGGACTAGTTATGTGACATAGGTCGTTATTATTAAAAATTTGAAATTTTACAAAATCTGATGAATTTTTTATTATTTCTTTTATTAAAGAGTTTAATTCTTTTTTAGAACCTGCGTGCGTTGATGCAATTTCAGTTATAAATAAAACTTTATTCAATCTCTTTCCATTCGTATGTGTCTGTAAAATCACACTTTTTACATATTCCAATTTCATCTAATTGACGTTCTTTATGCATATTTCTTATTTTGTTTATCTCCTTACCAGCCCATATCTTATCTATTGTTTGTACTTTTAAATCAGGTTTGTTGTATTCTTTGGGGTATTTAGCGTTTTGTAATAATTCAAAACCTTTTTTATTTTTATCAATTTTATTCTTTAGATCCTTAAGGGTTTTGTCTATATCAAAGGCTTTTTTATCAATATATCCAATGCAATGTTGTGCTCCCCAATCCATACAGCACATTGCCACTCTACCGTCATAAGTAATCATCAATCTTTGAAAAATTTGCTCACAAGGCTTTCGTCCTACCGCAATACTAATTTTATTTCCCGCTTCAACTGTATAAGTTGTGTCTAATGGTAAGCTATTTTTTTTAAGATAATTTAAGACTTTATTTTTTTGTTCAGGTTTTAAGTCTTCTAAATTACCTCCTCTCTCTGAATATGGAGTTACGGTTATATCGTCAATATAATTTTCAAATAAATTATAGAAACTATCTATTTCTTTTCTACTTTCATCTGTCAGTACCATTTGGATTTTTGTTACAGGATAGGCTGCTTTTAATTTTTTTTTTAGTAAACAAAAATTTTTAATATTTTCATATATATTTTCAAATTTGTTTTCTTCAAATCTTCCTGGTCTCATTTTTTCATAAGTTTTTTTACTACCACCATCAAATGAAAATATAATTAAATCTAAGCCTGAGTTAATTAATAATTCACTTGTCTTTTTATCTAATTTAGTGGCATTAGTGTTTATAGATACCTCAAGGATTCCATGTAATTTTGCATATTTAATAAATTCTGAAATTTTTGGATTTAATAAAGGCTCACCTCTCCAATTTAATTTAATTGATGGCACTTTTAATTTAACAATCATCTTAATGATTTTTTTATAAGTTGAAAAATCCATAATCTTATCTGGCGACAAAATATACTGTCTAAAACAATGCGGACAGGCTAAATCACATATTGAAGCAGTTTCAATATCAACACAAAGTGGGCCCAACGTCTCAAAATTTATTTCATTGAAATCTGAAATATCTTTATTGTACATTTTCTTTGGAAAATCTTTCCAATTTTTACGGTAATCTGTAAAATTTTTTTTATATTGTTTTAGTATTTTTTCATCTTCATCTTTTGTATTATGTTTCTTTAAGTTCTCTATGTAGGCTAAATTTAAATTCATATTATCACTAGCATATTTAGTCCTATCAAAATTTTTTTGATTTTTAACTAGCCTTGAAGAACCAGTAATTATTTCTTGCTGCTCTAAAACAAAATTTTCCATTTAATAATAGATTTCTAATAACTTATAGATTTAATATAATACACAAAAATATTATAACACGTTCAATTATTGAACAATATAGCCTATTTCAATACAGTGATTCAATTTAAATCTTTACAATAGGCTCGTATTACTCATATAAAACAATAATTATTTATTATTATGTGTGGTTTAAGTTTTTCTAAAATAAAATATTCTAACAGAAGCATTGATCTTAAAAAAAAAATTATAAAAATTAATGCTTTATTGGTGTCAAAACAAAGTGATCTACTTTTAGCGGAAGTGAGAAGCTTAAAATGTAATCAAGTTTTCTTTGAAATAGTAATAAAAGAAAATAATTTTATAATCTCTGAATTAAAAAATTTAATAATAAAATTTAAATATATTGACTCAATAAAACAAAAAAAAATTGATCTTGTTGATGATTTAACATGGATTATTGAAAGTGAGATTTTTTTTAAGTCTAGTCGAATTAAAAAATTTGCAAATAAAAATAATATCAAAATTAATAAAAAAAGTATTATATTTATTAGATATTTTCTTTATTCCTTAGAATCAATGAATTATCTTGAATCTAGGGGTAGAGACTCACTTGGTATAAGTATCAATTTAGTCTCAAGTACTCTGCTTAATATTAAAAAAACTGAAATCAAAAATAATAAAAACATTAATATATTTAAAAACAAAATTAATAAAAATAAATATTTTACCAACATTACAATAAAGTATGCAAAAAGAATTGGTTATTCTGGAGATAATACCCAAAAAATATTAAAATTAATTAGTACAAAGAAATTATTTTCAAAATTAGATTTTAGTAATTTAATCTCTACTGATTTAATAGCACACACTAGATGGGCCTCTGTCGGAGATGTAAATCTAAGCAACACCCACCCATTAATTGAAAAAAAAAATAATTTAATAAATTTAAGTTTTATGAATGGAGATATTAATAATTATAACTTATTAAAAAAAAAACTTATAAATGAGAAAAAATTTATTCTGTCTGATAAAAAATGCACGAATGATCTTCAACCAATATCATCATTAATTCTTCACAAGTATAAAAGGATAAATGATATTTTAAATGGTTCTTATGTTCTAATTAATTTCAATTCACAAAATTTTAACAAGATAGATATTTACAAAAAAGGTTCTCAAGGAATTTATTATACCTTAGATAGTGACGATAACTTTCATGTCGCTTCTGATGTTTACGGATTAATAAATAAATCGAATAAATTCGAAAAATTAATCGAAGATGGAAAATTTTCAATCAATACAGAATTCATCAATAAATTAAAAAAGAAAAAGTTTTCTAATACAGAATTGATGACTAATGACCTTAGTAAAAAAGGATTTAACAGATTTTTTTTGAAAGAAGTAAATGATACTGAAATTTTTTTAAAAAGAACAATTAATAACTACTTAGATTTTAAGAAATCAATCTTTACTAACATGGATGATATAATTAATTCGACAACAATAAATCATTTTAAAAAAAAAAGAATAAAAAATATTATTTTTACTGGAATGGGGAGCTGTTATTCGGCTGCAGTAGGAATTTCTAAGTACTTGTCAGAAAGACTAAACTCAATTGGATTTAAAGATATTAAAATTGAAGCAACTATAGCAAGTGAAGGTAGTGGTTTTTATTTATCAGATAATATGACCGATACTATTATTGTTGTTATTGCTCAATCAGGAACCACTATTGACACCAATATATTTGCTAAAATGGCAAAAGAAAGAGGAGCTTATACCCTGGCACTTGTTAATAAAAAGCAAGGAGATGTGACTTATATTGTAGATAAAAGTCTTTACCTGGGTAATGGTCGCGATGTTGAGATGTCAGTTCCATCAACAAAAACGTATACTTGCCATTTAATAATGGGATTCATGCTTTCTGAAAAAATAATAGGAATTTTAAAAAAAAAAATAAATTTAAATTTTTTAAAAACCACTAAAGAATTAGTAAACTCTAAGTTTATTGAAAACACATTAAACGATAAAAAAGAATGCATAGATAAAATTAATATAGATGTGCTTAAATATAAAAATTGGATTGTGATATATGATGACTCTAAAAATTCATTTAGTGCCTTAGAGTTAAGAATTAAATTATCTGAATGTTGTTACAAATCAATACCTTATTTTCACATAAATTCTTTTAATAAAATGAGTTTAAAAAACTCTTTAATATTTTACTTGGGTACCAATAAGCCACAATTGAAGAAAATAGACTCAACAAATCACTATGTGTTCATAGGCAAAAATATTACTAAAAAAAAGAATATAACCACTATAAGTCTCAAGTCAGATAACTTAATCAAGTTAGCAATTGAAAGCTCTTTATCAATTCAGCTTTTATCCTATAAAATATCAGAAATCATAGATAAATTTTCTGAAAGTATCAAAAAAAATAATAAAGAAGTTAAGTTTATATCTGAATTTATAATAGATAAAAAAAATTTAGCTAAATTTCGATTATTATCTTTTAAAAAAAAGAAAATATTACTATCTGATAAGCTCAAGAGACCTATTGATGCTATTAAACATCAGGCAAAAACAGTAACTGTTGGTGCAATTAGAGGTGATAACGAAAAAAATATACCAGTATATGAAAATCAAGAAAATTATGTATCTACCGACATAGACACAACATTTAAAAATAATTTTTCAATTTTAAAAAATAATATTAATATATTTGGGGATGAAAATATAGATAGTGAAAAATATTTTTTTGGTAATTTAATTGAATATTATAATTCAAAATATAAGAAAAATTTACATTATAAATTTTACAATAAGACGTTTAATACAAAAAAATTAAATAAAAATTCAAATATAATTTTTGAAAAAACCAGAAATAATATTTTCCTGAACAACAAAAGTATATTTCATGAAAAAATAATTGACTCACACAACTTAATAAAAGAATTTTTACCAGAAGATAAATTCTCTATTCATAGTGAGGTTATTTTTAATAAAGCAAAAAAAATCATGTTAGAAAATAACTTTTACTATGAATTAAATCTTAAAAACCTGTTTAATAAATTTAATAATATTAAATTTTTGGGAAGCGGAATTAATTATCTAGTTGCTAAGAAATATGCACAAATTTTTTCGAAAAAATTTAACAAAGCTATTGCATTTGATGTTATAGAAAACCATAAACACATAGACATCTCTTCTGAACCTCTAATTCTAATTTTTGCAGCCAATATAAATAGGCACGGTTTTCAAAATGATATTTATTCTGAAGTTGAAAAATTTATTGCACATGAAAATGAACCAATAATTTTCACTAATACAGGAAATAATATATATGATCAATTATTATTAAGAAATGAATACAGCAAGAAAAGAGTCATCAAGTTGCCACCAGTAGAAGAGATATACTCTTTATCAATTTTTGACTTTTATTTTGAGAACTTTATTTTTTAAAAAATCATAAATTTTTAAGTATTGCTTGATAGAAATTTTATTATAAAAAATATAAATTTTAAAATAATTATTCCATATTGATTTCCTTATAATTACCTTAAAATATTTCTTATTTTGCAATCTTATATAATCATTGACTTTTGTTTGATATTTTTCGGATAAGGCATATATTTTTTTATAGTATGTAATTTGTTTTATAAGAATATTATCGATGATCGTAGAATCAGAGTTTAATATTTTAAGAAATAGACCAGCTGTAAATAACCCATCCATAGTGTAATTAAAGCAAAAATGACCTGAGTTTTCGAAACCAAATAATGCGTTATATTTCTTTTTTTTTTGAATAACATTTCTATCTCCAACTTTTGAAAATAAAATTTTTTTTTTAATTTTTTGTAATTCTGACTTAAGCCAAGGATTTGCAATTTCAGTTGCAATAATTTTTTTAAATTTGTTTTTTTTATCCAAATAGGAAGCAAAAATTAATGCTATTTTTTCAGGTTCTATTATACCATATCCTTTTTTAGCGATAACCACTCTGTCAGCGTCTCCATCAAATGCAAGGCAGTAATCATAATTTTTAAATGGATTCAAGTTATAATTAATATCTAAAAAATTTGATCCACTTTTTACATTTATTAAATTTCCCCTAGTTTTAGTATTAATCAAGCTAACATAATGTAAGAATTTAATTTTATTGGTATACGCCGAAACAGACCCATTGGCACAGTCTATAATTACTTTTTTTTTATTTTTAAATTTAAAATTTTTATTTATAAATTTATAATAAATGTTTGAATTCAATTTTTTTATCTTGGTATCTTTTTTTTTATAGTTGATTATTTTTTTTGAAAGCAAATTTTTTTCTATTAACTTTTCATCTTTTTTTGTTAATTTATTGCCACAGTTAAAGAATTTAAAACCATTAAAATTGTTAGCAAAGTGAGATGCCGTAATCATTATTCCAAAAAGTTTTTTTTTTTTTGAGATAAGTTGAATACCTGGTGTGGATATTGGTTTATTTAGCAAATAAATGTTTTTTAGAATAAACAAATTTTTTGTAATTATCCTAATAATCTTATTTTTTGAACTTCTTGTATCAAATCCGATAATTAGGTTATCAATTTTTTTTTGTTCGAGAAATAGATTTAAACTAAAAAAAAAATTATTTAGAAATTTCTCATTTAATAGTCCCTGTCCTACCTTATCTCTAAACCCGTCATCACCAAAAATTTTCACGTATTAATTTTATTATTAAATTGTTTGATTAGTTTTTGTTGTATTTTAATTGGTAATAATTTAATTTTTTTTAATCTTTTTTTATCACTTTTTATCATCTCTCTAACACCATCAACGAAATTGATCTTTGGTTTCCATCTTAAATCTTTTGTTATTTTTTTGTTATCTGAAATTGATATCTCTATATCGTCATTCCTTTTCTCAAGAAATACATGATCTTTCTTGTTGGATATAATATTTTTTAAATCAAGAACGCTGACTGCAAAACCTGATCCAAGATTATAAGTTTTATCTTTACTGTTTTTATTTTTGATAGATTTATATATTGCTTCATTTAGATCTTTTATATGTACAAAGTCTCTCTTTTGCATACCATTTCCATATATGGTTATTTTTTTATTTTGTAGCTTTTGAGCAATAAATTTTGCCACTACTGCATTTGAATTTTTACCGTATATGTTGAAAAATCTAAAGATTGTATAATTTATCTTATTTATTTTACAATAATTTTTCACCATCTGCTCTCCAATCAATTTTGAATAAGCATAAAAATGTTCTGGTTTTGAAACTAAACTTTCTTTTACTTTTTTATTTTTAGTATCTCCATAAATAGAAGCCGATGATGCAAATATAAATTTTTTAACTTTTTTTCTTTGTGCAAAATTAAGTACATTTTGTAAACCGAATATATTTGAGCTAGCATATAAATCTTCCCTATCTTTCGGTATTAAAATTTCAGCACGTGCAGCTAAATGTATAATTATATCTATTTTAACTAATTTATTCATTTTATGTATTTTATTGATATTTAGTTTATGAAATTTGATTTTCTTATTTTGAATATTATTTTTTTTTCCAATGGATAAATCATCCACTACATAAATGTTAAATTTTTTCTTTAAAAAAAATTCACAAAGATTTGATCCTATAAAGCCTGATCCACCTGTGATTAATACGTTTTTCATTAATTTTTATTGCTTATTTGAGTTTTTTTTACATTTAAATTAAATAATATTTTTTATTTACTAAACTATAGTTTATAAAAACAAATAAATATTTTAAAAACCCTACTTTTAATTTAAATGCAAAAAAACCTTACAATAAGTGTTATTTTACCAGTCTATAACTCTGAAAAATATATTGGCAGATGTCTCAGATCTTTAAAAAGACAATCTATAGATAAAAAGAATTATGAAATAGTTATTATAGATGATTGCTCTACAGATAATTCTCTAAAAGAAATTAATAAATATAAGAATAATCAATTTAAAATACTCAAAAATAAAAAAAATATTGGCCTACCCGCATCCTTAAATAAAGGAATACTCAATGCCACTGGAACTCTAATTGTGAGAGTTGACTCTGATGATTGGGTTCATGAAGATTTTTTGAACATTCTATCTACCTTTCTTTATATAAATGATGAATTAGATGCAGTATCTTGTGATTACTCAACTGTAGATGATGCTGAAAAAACATTAAAAATAGAAAATAGTGAAAAAAAACCTATTGGCTGTGGAATAATGTTTAAACTTCAAAATCTATTAGACTTAGGCCTTTATGATGAAAATTTTAAGTATGCAGAAGAAAAGGCTTTAAGAAAAGTTTTTCTAAAAAAACATAAAATTACAAGAATACCTTTGTCTTTATATAGATACAGAATGCATCAAAACAATAGATCTAAAAATAATAAATTAGTAAATTTTTATTCAAAAAAAATTAAAAAATGAAAAATAGACCTTATTTTATTGCTGAAATAGGAGTTAATCATGAGGCTAAAATTTCATTAGCAAAAAAAATAATCCTTGATGCCAAACAAGGTGGTGCCCACGCAGTTAAATTGCAAAGTTATAAGGCAGAGAAACTTGCATCTAAATATGCAAAAGCTTACTGGGATAAAAAAGAGGAAAAAGAAGAAAATCAATTAAAATTATATAAAAGATTTGATGGATTTAACGATAAAGATTATTTGCATTTAATACGTTACTGTAAAAAAATTAAAATAGATTTTATAATTACACCATTTGATACTGACAGTATAAATTTTTTTAAAGATAAAGTTAAATTTTTTAAAATCTCATCATCTGATATTACAAATTATCCCTTGATTGAAAAAATCGCTGCTACCAAAAAACCAATTATATTATCTACTGGTGCATCAACAATGAAAGAGATTGATGCTGCATTTAATTTGATAAAAAAAAAAAATAAAAATATTTCTTTACTGCACTGCATACTTAACTATCCAACCAAAAGACATAATGCTAACTTAAATATGATCGAATGTTTAAAAAATTTTAATGTTCCAATTGGAATATCTGACCATACGCTTGCTAAAGATAGTCATGATATTTTAGTATACGCTTATCTTAAAGGTGTAAAAATTATTGAAAAGCATTTTACTAATGATAAATCAAAGCCTGGTAACGATCATTTTCACTCATTTAACAAGCAAGACTTAATCATATATAATAAGAAAATAGACGACTTGAATAAAATTTTAGGTTCAAAAAAAAAATCTTTTCTAAAAAGTGAAATAATATCAAGAAAAAATGCCAGAAGAGGTCTATTTTATAATAAAAACTTAAAAAAAGGGCACAAAATAAGATCTGTAGATTTAATAGCCTTGAGACCTAATATTGGAATATCACCAGAAAATTATAAAAAAATTTTAGGGAAAAAACTTAAATTTGATAAGAAAAAAGGTCAGATTATAACCTATGGGGATTATATTTAGTGGCTCGCTATATTTCGATAAAAAAAATTTTTTATTTTTTTTTGATATTTATATATTCTATTTTATTTATCACTTTAGCCATTTTTTTTATTGAAATTTTTGATATTGGAACAAAATTATTAAAAAAAACTCAAGATCGTGCGCTTCATACAACAAATTATTATGGGAAACCGTTAGATTTTAACCCCTATCAAAAGTTTGATAAAAAATTTTTACATCCATATTTAACTTTTTCTATGCCTGTCGTAGAAAGTGAGATTCAAAAAATTAATAATGAATTTGTGAGTTTAAATGAAAATGGGTTTAGGATTAATCCCTTGAATAAACATAAAAGTTACAATAATGGTGTACTGTTAGGGGGGTCAACAGCATTTGGATATTATTCATCACAAGATGAAAAAACTATTGCTGCTTTAATTACACAGAAAACAAAATATAATATATATAATTTAAATGGTCCAAGCTGGAATTCACATCAAGAATTAGTAGCGCTGTTAAAATTTAATAAAGATTATAAAGTGAGTATTGCACTCTCTGCAAATAATGATTTTTCTATATTTTGTTCAAAGTCGATAGATACCGAATATGAAAAAAATTATATAGACATTGTTGAAAGTTATGGAGATATCAATAAGGTTTTTAAGTCCCTAGTAGATAAAAGAATTTACCATATGGATTACAAAACTGTAATAAAATATTTCATAGTAAATAATTTTCCAGAGTCTCTAAATGTTATTAATTACTTTAAATTTAATAAAAAAAAAAACTTGCCTACTCAAACTAACATTACTCGTTCAAAATGTTTAGATGAAAAAAACTCTATCAGATATGATAAACTTGATAAATCAATTGATCAGTTTATAAAAAATCATGAATTAATGAGGGTGATTAGTAAATCAAGAGATGCCGAACATTATCTTTTCCTACAGCCTTCATATATTTTGCAGTCACCGAGTGAAATTAAATTAAGTGAAGAATCTTACTTAAAATCTCAAATACTTGAATATAGCTTTAATAAAATTATGAACAGTAATTTTTGTAAAGAAAATTGCTTTGATTTTTCTAAATTATTTAAAGATAAAAATATAAATACATATAGCTATATGGATAACCACAGTGGTAGCTATAAAAATGAGGTCTTTATTGACAATATTCATCTTTCAGATATTGGAAATGAAATTGTTACCAATGAAATGTTGAATAAAATTGATTTTTAAATATTAAAAAAATGAAAAATGTTGGATTAATATTAGCTGCAGGAAAGGGAACTAGATTAAAAACCAAGAATAAAAAAATTTTTACATTAATAAATAATAAAACATTGGTAGACCACTCAATTGATAATTTGAAGAAAATAGGCTTAGAAGTCAATGTATTAATAAATAAAAAAGATAGAAAATATTTTACTCGAACAGATTGCAATTTTTTTTTTCAAAATAAAGCGCTTGGCACTGGTCATGCTGTAAAAATATTATTAAAAAAAATAAAAAAATTTAAAAAGTGCTTAATAATAAATGCTGACACTCCGTTCGTTCATGAATATGACTTAAGAAAAGCTTTAATGGGAACAATTTCTTCACATTTATGTATTTTGGGATATTTAATGAAAAGAAATGTGTCTAGTGGTGTGTTCTATAAAATTAGTAAAGATAAATTCGTAATAAAAGAATACGATTTATTGAATAAGAATGATAAGAAATCTGGCCTTTGCAACTCTGGTGTTATTGCTTTCGATAAAAAAATATCTAACGAATTTTTTAAGATTAAAAAAAATGAAAAAAAAAAAGAATATCTAATTACTGATATTTTGGAAATTATTTCTAATACAAAATATAAAACTAAAATAATTAAAGCAAAATATCCAAAATTATGTCAGGGCGTAAATACTATTAATGACTTAATTAAAATTAAAAATATTGTAAAAAAAAACACAAGTTTGTAGTCAAATTTTTGAAAAATCAATCATGTGTTGTAGGTAAGACCTATTTTGAACATATGACTTTAGGATTTTGGGTATTTTATAAGATTTTTTTTTTATTTTATTTTTTATCCATGTAACATTTATAATGATAATTTTTGAAAAAATTAAAACATTCCTTAATTTATTATCACATAAAAAATTTAATGAAATAATTTATCTTTTTCTAATCAACATTGGTGTTTCAAAAACTTCAGATTTTTGCCTTTTTTTGAAATATAAATTAAATAAACAGCCAACGAATTATATTTATTTTATGCATATAAATAAAACTGGCGGCACTTCATTGCGTGAAAGTTTTACACAGATAAATGAGAACTCAATTACAAAAATTATTCACCTTCCACATTCAGTAAAACTTAAACACTTAAATTTTGAAAATAATAATAGATATGTGTTAAGTATAAGAGATCCTTTGCAAAGACTTAATTCAGCATTTTATGATAGAAAACGACAACCAGGCCTTACTAACCAAAATGAAATTAAATACTTTACAAAATTTCCAGAAATAAATAATTTAGGAGAGGCTCTATCTTCTAAGGATTTGAATCTAAAAAAAGAGGCTTTAGATTCATTAAATAGAATAGTTACAGTTAAAACTAGGCTGACAGATTGGTTTAATATAAAATTTTTAGAAAACAACAAGCCTTTTTTTATTTTTGAATTAGAAAATATAAATATTGACTATTTGAATTTCTGTAGAAAAATTTCACTGAATAAAGATATACCTTTAAAAAAGGTAAACCAAAATATAGCTTTAAAGAAACAAGACTTGTCAGAATTATCTATAATAAATTTTAGAAATTATTTAAAAAACGATTATTTAATTTATGAATATCTTTTGAAAAATAAAAAAAATATAAATGATAATTTTAATTAAAATTTATTTTTGTCTTGAGAAGAATTTTATTTAGAGATTCTTTTATGGTTAAAATATTCGTATTAATAGTTATGACTTTATATATTGATTTTTCATACTTTATTTTAGAATTATAACCAATTAAATTTATTTTGCCTAAATTTGCTTTAAAATATAGTCCTTTAGTATCCCTTGCGTTAAGTGTTTTGAAACTACATTTTGCATTAATTTCATAATAATTTTTATTAAATTCTTTTTTTGCAATTAAGCGTGTCTTCCTTAAGGGTGAAATAACAGAAACTAAAATAAGATCATACTTAGGTAAAATTTCTTTAATATAATTTATTATTTTTTTATGATTATATAAAATATTTTTTTTTGTAAATATTTTTTTTATTTTATTTTTTTTTCTAAAAATATCTCCATCAATTTTCTTAATGCGATATTTCTTTTTAAGCTTATTAAAAAGGGCGTTCGAAAGTGTTGTCTTTCCAACTCCTGAAATTCCAGTAAACCAAATTATTTTTGAAGTTTTCTTTAAATCTTTTTTTTTCATTTAAGACTTTATAAATATTTGAAAATCATACTTATGAATTTTTATGTAATCTTTTAGATCAATATTTATTATTCTATTAAAAATTTTTTTCAGTGCATAAATCAAGCCAATTGAGCTATTAGTACTGGTCAGCTACACGCATTACTGCGCTTCCACATCCAGC
>MDTF01014078.1_pt1 | contig 25770 bp, 25 predicted proteins | sample 811191 | NCBI WGS metagenome assembly MDTF01 (sample SAMN05326649, study PRJNA326480) | marine metagenome | isolation source: seawater | place: Southern Ocean | collected 2011
ACAAGCATGCCCGGGTGGTGGAATTGGTAGACACAAGGGACTTAAAATCCCTCGCTAGCAATAGCGTGCCGGTTCAAGTCCGGCTCCGGGTACCATCTTATTATGAATAGTTCTTTATCAATAAATAACTTATATAAATAAAAGTGTTAAAGACTTTGATAATTCTTTCTAAAGAACTAAAATTAGATTAACTAAAAGAAGAGACATGTGATGAATGAGCTAAATAGATCTATAGATAACCCAGTCCTACAAAATGGTGAAATAGATATGCATGAATTTTTTGCTGTCTTATGGAGTGGTAAAATTTTTATTTTGCTTGTTACTGCCTTATTTGCAATTGGTTCAGTATATTACTCCCTTCAGCAACCCAACATATATCAGGCGACTGCATTGCTTGAGGTAACAGAGGAACAGGAATCTAATTCTTCTTTGGCAGCAATGGGTGGTCAATTTGGAGGTGTTGCAAGTTCTTTTGGTATTTCATTGCCCGGTGGACAATCTAATAAAGCAGCATATGTAATAGAAACAATTAAATCTAAAGGCTTCTTAAAAAGAATAGTTCAGATATCTTCAATTAAAGAAAAACTTTTCGCAATAGAGTCTTATGATTTAGATAAAAATACAATCACTTTTGATGAAACTATATTTAACTTCAAAGAAAAAAAATGGGTTAGGATCCCCCCTAAAGGCAGAAAAAAAGAGCCATCTTATATAGAGGTACATGACCACATTAAGGATAGCTTCTCGGTGACACAAGACAAAAAGACTGGCTTTATATCAATTAGCTTTCAACATCAATCCCCCTTCTTCGCTAATGAGTTTGTTAACCTATTGATAGAAGAAGCAAATAATATTTCGAGAGAGAAAGACATTAATGAGTCGATTAAAGCAATTGATTATCTTAATCAGGAATTAAAAAATACAGAAGTTAGAGACGTCAGGCAGTCCATAAACTCTCTTATAGAAGCTCAACTAAAAACTTTAATGCTAGCAAATATTAAAGATGGATACCTTATTGAGCCTATAGACCCATCTTTTATCCCAGAAATTAAATCTTTCCCAAATAGAAAGATAATATGCATTATCGGCACTATGTTTGGGATGATACTGTCAATTATTTTAGTTCTTATTAGAAGATATTTTTTTATATATAAATATAGTTAAATTGGAAGCAAGTAAAAAAATTACAATTGTCGGTTCCGGATATGTGGGTTATTCACTTGCATTACTTTTATCTCAAAATAATGAAGTATCTATCCTTGATAGCGATGAAAAAAAATTAGAAATAGTCAAAAATAATTTATCACCAATATCTGATACAGCTATAGATAATTTTCTTGCTAGTAACAAACCATCTTTGAAAGCAACCAATGACTTAAATATCGCCTACAACGAAGCTGAGTTTATTATTGTAGCAACGCCAACAGATTATGATGTTGATCTTATGGAATTTGATACGAGTTCTGTAGAGCAGGTTATAAATGATGCTCTAAGCTATAATGATGACGCACTTATTGTAATTAAATCAACCATTCCAGTTGGTTTCACTAACCTAATGCAAGAAAAGTTCAAATCTAAGAAAATTGTTTTTTCACCGGAGTTTTTAAGAGAGGGAATGTCATTAATAGATAACTTGCATCCATCAAGAATAATAGTTGGAGGTTCATGTGCACAATCTAAGATATTTGCCACCCTATTAAGCGAAGCCTCAGATGAAGATAATATTCCTACTCTTTTTATGGATTCCGAAGAGGCAGAATCTGTTAAATTATTTTCTAATGCATATCTAGCCATGAGAGTCTCATTCTTCAATGAGCTTGACTCTTATGCTTTGGTTAACAATTTAAATTCAAAAAGTATAATAGAGGGAGTTTCTTTAGATAAAAGAATTGGTAAAGGCTATAACAATCCATCATTCGGCTATGGAGGATATTGTTTTCCAAAAGATACAAAGCAATTATTAGCTTCCTACAAAGATATTCCTCAATCCATAATTTCTGCAATTGTCAAATCAAATGATAGTAGGAAAGATTTTCTTGTTAAGCAGGTATTGCTTTTAAAGCCATCTATTGTAGGCATCCACCGGCTTATAATGAAGTCTGGATCTGATAATTTTAGATCTGCTGCCATAACTGATATTATGAATTCATTAAAATTAGAAGGCGTAGAGATTATTTTATATGAACCCCTTCTAGACCTAAGGGAATTTGAATCGATGAAGGTTTTCAGTAATTTAAATGATTTTAAAAAATTATCAGATGTTATTTTATGTAATAGATTTGAGGAAAACTTAAGCGATGTTCAAGATAAAATTTTTACTAGAGATATTTTTGGAGATAATTAGAAATTGAAAAAAATATTAGTTACCGGATCGGCAGGCTTTATTGGGTTTCATTTGGTTAAGGAATTATTATTAGGTTCTAATTTTGTTGTTGGCATTGATAATCTAAATAATTACTACGATCCCAATCTCAAAAAAGAAAGATTAAAAAAACTTGATTCGATTCTCTCTCATAAAGATACTAAGGGTAAATATATATTTAAGGAAATGGATATCTGTCACAAAGAGGATCTCGAAAATTTATTTGATTCCAATTCATTTGATGTTGTAATTAATTTAGCTGCGCAGGCAGGGGTTAGATATTCATTGCAAAATCCAAGCAGTTATATAAGCTCAAACATTGTTGGATTCTCAAATCTGCTAGAAAACTGCAGACATAATAAAATAAAGCATTTTATTTTTGCCTCCTCAAGCTCGGTTTATGGAATGAATAAAGAGCAACCATTTAAGACAAGTGATAAGACAGATTATCCCATTAGTCTATATGCAGCAACTAAGAAATCTAATGAATTATTAGCTTTTTCTTATAGTCATTTATTTAAAATACCCTCAACAGGACTTAGATTTTTTACAGTTTATGGTCCATATGGAAGGCCAGACATGGCTTATTATAATTTTACAAAGTTAATTAATGAAGGAAAGGAGATTAACGTATTTAACAATGGCGATATGAAAAGGGACTTTACTTATATTGATGATATTATTTATGGCATTACAAGGCTAATAAATAAACCACCTGCAGAGCGGGATATAAAAGAATCTAATGCAAGGGCGCCTTTTAATATTTTCAATATTGGTAACAATAACCCAGTTACACTTAGAAGATTTATTTCAGCCATAGAAAGCTCTCTTGGAAAAAAAGCAATTGAAATAAAATTACCAATGCAGCCAGGTGATGTCCCTATAACTTATGCAGATATTGATGATCTGTATGAATATATCGGATTTAAACCCACCACCTCAATAGAGGATGGTATCTCAAAATTTGTTGATTGGTATAAACATAAACCACAGCATGAAGATTAAATTAGTAATAATGGCGGGTGGATCTGGGTCAAGGCTCTGGCCTTTATCAAGAGCTTCCTACCCAAAACAATTTTTAAATTTTGGAAATAATGAAACTCTTTTGCAGTCTACTTTTTTAAGAACTTCTAATTTAGACATTGAGTCTTCTGTTGTTATTTGTAATGAGGACCATAGATTCATTGTTGCAGAGCAATTGAAAGAAATTGATAAGCTTGATTCAATAATAATTGAGCCCGAAGGTAGAAATACTGCACCAGCAATAGCCTTGGCAGCTTTTAGTTCTCATCCAGATGACATTATTTTAGTCTTAGCATCAGATCATTTAATACTTGATAAGAACGAATTCACGAGATCAATCAAAAATGCAATGCAGCTTGCAGAGAAGGATAAGCTTGTAACCTTTGGAATCAAGCCGTCTAAGCCACATACAGGATATGGATATATCAAAAAGGGCGCCCAAGAAGGCTTTGGATATAAAGTTGATAAATTTATTGAAAAGCCTGATATTGAAAATGCTAAAGCCTTTATGAATTCTGGTAGCTACTTATGGAATAGCGGTATGTTCCTATTCAAAACAAGCAAATATCTTAATGAGCTAGAGAAATATAGCCCAGAAATATTTCATGCATGCTCCAAATCAATGACTGATGTATCTAAAGATGATGTTTTCTCAAGGCCCGAAAGTTATGCGTTTAAGTCTTCACCAAATAAATCAATTGATTATGCTGTTATGGAGAAAACTAAAGATGCTTATGTTGTATCCATGGATGCTGATTGGAGTGATGTTGGATCTTGGTCTTCTTTATGGGAAGTTAGTCCTAAAGACGAAAATGGTAATTACTTCTTCGGAGATGTAATTTCACATAACGCTTCTAATTCATTGGCTTATTCTGAGGAGAAATTAGTATCATTGGTTGGGGTCGACAACTTGGCTATAATATCAACAAAGGATAGCATCCTAGTTGCCAATAAAGAGAATTCTGAAGATATTAAAATAATAGTAGACCTTTTAAAGAAACAAAAAAGAACTGAATGGAAATTAGGCCGAGAAGTTTCAAGACCCTGGGGGTCTTATGACTCATTAGATAATGGGAGCAAGCATCAAGTAAAGAGAATAGAAGTTAAGCCTTTCCAAAAATTAAGCGTTCAAAGTCACAAAAAAAGAGAAGAGCACTGGATAGTTGTTTCTGGAACTGCAAGAGTTACAAACAATGGTAAAACTTATGACTTAAATGAGAATGAATCCACTTTTATTCCTTTAGGAAGCATTCATGCTTTAGAGAATCCTATAAAAGAAAAGTTAGTTTTAATTGAAGTACAGTATGGATCATATTTAGGTGAAGATGACATTATAAGATATGAAGATAAATATGGCCGTGTTGATAAAAAATCTTAATCTTAAAAGATAGCATAATATAAATTAATGTTACAATAACTTTATACACACAAAACCATGGTTTGATCTTAATGAATTTAACTAAATTTTCAAAAAAAGGGAAGAAAGTACTTGTCTTAGGAGCTGGAGGCTTTATTGGTGGACATCTTGTTTCTGAGCTTAAGAGCCTTGGTGCATGGGTAAGGGCAGTAGATATTAAAGACCATGAGTACACTCAACTGCCATGTGATGAATTTATAATAGCTGATCTAAGAGATCCAAAAAAAGCTCATGCAGTTCTTGATCAACCATTTGATGAGGTATATCAATTAGCAGCAGATATGGGTGGTGCTGGTTTTATTTTTACGGGTGAAAATGATGCAGATATTATGCATAATTCCGCTATGATTAACTTAAATATAGTCGAGGCAGCAGTTCTCCAAAAAGCCAAAAAAGTTTTTTATTCTTCCTCAGCATGTATGTATCCTGAATATAATCAATTAGATCCTGAAAATCCTAAATGTTCTGAGGATTCTGCATATCCTGCAGCACCAGATAGTGAATATGGATGGGAAAAATTATTTAGTGAACGATTTTATTTAGCAGCAAATAGAAATCATAATCTTAATGTAAGAGTAGCCAGATTTCATAATATATTTGGTCCTCTTGGTACCTGGGATGGTGGTCGAGAGAAAGCTCCTGCCGCTTTTTGTAGAAAAATAGCTGAATCCTCGGATAATGGACAAATAGAAATGTGGGGTGACGGTGTGCAAACAAGATCATTCTTATATATAGATGAATGTATTGAAGCAATGTTAAGGTTAATGGACTCCGATTTTTTAGGTCCAGTAAATATAGGTTCAGACGAGATGGTTTCTATAAATAGACTTTCTGAGATGGTTATGATGATTGCAAACAAAAATTTATCTGTTAATCATATTGACGGTCCGGAAGGTGTTAGAGGAAGAAATTCTGACAATCAATTAATCATGGATAAAATAGGATGGAAGCCAAGTTGCTCTCTTGAGGATGGATTAAAAAAGACATATGAGTGGATATCATCTCAAGTTGAAATTAAACAAAAAAAATGCTTATAAAAGCAATATCCTGAAACTTCTTTAAAAATGTTTTTAAATGCGTCTAATGTAAAGATTGCTGTAATCGGTTTAGGTTATGTAGGGCTTCCATTGGCAATAGAATTTAGTAAATTATTCAGCGTTATTGGATTTGATTTAAATAATAAAAGAATTGATGAGCTAAAATCTAATCTTGATATTACCGGCGAAACTTCTAAGCACAATTTAGCTTCATCAAAAGATATAATTTACTCAAATAATTTTGATGACACTAAAGATGCAAATTTTTATATTATTTGTGTTCCAACTCCAATAGATACAGATAATAACCCTGACTTGAATCCAATAAAATTTGCTACAGAGCTTGTTGCAAAGAATCTTTCTGAAGGTGATATAGTAGTTTATGAATCAACAGTATATCCTGGCTTAACTGAAGAATATTGCGTTCCTATTCTTGAAAAAATTTCTAAATTACGATTTAACGAAGACTTTTATTGTGGTTATAGCCCAGAAAGAATCAATCCAGGAGATAAGAAGCATACATTGACAGACATAATAAAAATAACTTCTGGCTCTACAAAGGAGTCTGCATTATTTATAGATTCAATCTATTCAAAGATTATTAAAGCTGGCACTCATTTAGCTCCAAATATAAAAGTTGCCGAAGCAGCGAAAGTAATTGAAAACACTCAAAGAGATTTGAATATAGGATTAATAAATGAGCTATCAATTATCTTTAATAAATTAAATATTAATACAGAAGATGTCCTAGATGCTGCATCTACAAAGTGGAATTTTATAAAATTTTCTCCAGGCCTTGTAGGAGGTCATTGTATTGGGGTTGATCCTTATTACTTAACATCAAGGTCTATCGATGCTGGTTACAATCCTGAAATTATTCTTGCTGGAAGAAGGCTTAATGACGGCATGGGATCATATGTGGCTTCGCAATTAATTACTAAAATGAAACTGGAAAATATTCCAATTAAGGGCTCAAATATATTGATATTAGGACTTACTTTTAAAGAAAATTGTTCAGATATTAGAAACACTAAAGTCTTTGATATCGCAAATAAATTAAAAGAAAACGAATGCAAGGTAGAAATTTATGATCCTTTTGTCCAACAAAATTTAATCAAAGGTTGGAATCTTTTAAAAAATTTAAGCAATAAGCTAAATTTTTATAATGCTATTATTATTGCAGTTGGTCATGATGAATTTAAATCCATGGGAATAGACAACATAAGAAAAAATGGTAAAGAGAATTCAATTATATATGATCTCAAGTGGCTATTTTCAGAAGATAAGACTGATATGAGGTTGTGATGAATAGTTTTGAAGATATTTGTAAAGAGATTACAGTGAAACCAAAAAGATGGCTAATAACTGGAGTAGCTGGGTTTATAGGAAGCAATATTCTTGAAAAATTACTTTTGTTAGACCAGGAAGTAATAGGATTAGACAATTTCAGTACTGGTTATAAAAAGAATTTAGAAGAAGTTAAAAATATAGTACCGGAAAAAAATTGGGCAAAATTTCAATTTATTGATGGTGATATTTCTGTATTAGATGATTGCATAAAAGCGACCATGGGGGTTGATTATGTCCTTCATCAAGCTGCTCTTGGATCAGTGCCAAGAAGCATAGAAGACCCAATTTTAACAAATGTTAATAATATAAATGGCTTTTTGAATATGCTTGTTGCTTCGAGAGACAACAACGTCAAGAGATTTGTTTTTGCTGCATCTAGCTCGACCTATGGAGATCATCCTGGCTTACCTAAAATTGAAGAAGAAATTGGAAGCCCATTAAGTCCATATGCAGTTACAAAATATGTAAATGAATTATACGCAGAGGTGTTTGCGACAAACTATGGAACTGAATACGTAGGTCTTAGATATTTTAATATTTTTGGAAAGAGACAGGATCCAGATGGAGCATATGCTGCTGTTATACCCAAATGGGTTGATTCTTTGGCAAATGGACTTCCAATTACTATAAATGGGGATGGTGAGACCAGTAGAGATTTTTGTTACGTAGATAATGCTGTTCAAGCAAATATTATAAGTGCTTGCTCAAAAAAAGAGGATGCTGTGAATCAAATTTATAATGTTGCAATTGGTGAACGAACATCATTGAATGAATTACATGAACTGATTACACAAATACTTGCTAAGCATATCAATCCAAGAGAAAAAGTTGTTAATTATGAAGATTTTAGACCCGGAGATGTTAGACATTCCTTAGCTAGTATTGAAAAAGCTTCAACACTCATTGGGTATTCTCCAACTCATAACATATTGAATGGTCTAGAGATTGCAGTGCCGTGGTACTTAAAAAATATCAAAAATTATGATAAGTAGCAATTGATAAAATGATAAGAAAGACTCTATCAAGACTTTGGGTAAACTTACCTAGTTCCAGGAAGTATCATATATTTTATATATTAATTCTTATGATGATTGCTTCAATTGCTGAGTTAATAAGTATTGGAATGGTGGTACCTTTCTTAGGGGTTTTAACACAGCCTGAAGTACTTTTTAGCAATCCAAACCTTGAAGGTTATTTTAATTACTTCAATTTTACTGATCCAAAACAATTATTGCTTCCAGTAACAATTATATTTTCAGCATCAGCAATCTTGGCAGGAATAATTCGTCTCTTACTTGTAATTGCTCAAACCCGAACTGGTTATTTAATAGGAGCTGAATTCGGTGTTGAAATTTATAAGAGAACTTTGTATCAACCATATCAGAAACATATGCTAACAAACACAAGTGAAATTATAGCTGGTATTTCTCATAAAACTACCGCCCTTGTTCAACAAGGCATTATCGCAATATTAACTATAATAAGTTCTTCATTGCTATTAATTTCAATTACAACGATCCTAATTTTTATCAATTATAAAGTTGCTTTGACAGCATTCAGTTTGTTTGGAGGAATATATCTAATAATAATAATTTTAACTCGCTCGATCCTGGAAGCTAAAGGAAGATTAGTTACTAAAATGCAAAATAAAGTTGTTCAACATATCCAAGAAGGTCTCGGAGGTATAAGAGACATCCTGATTGATAACGTGCAGTCAGTTTATATCTCATCATATAAAGACTCTGAATTTAAGTTAAGAAATGCTCAAATTATTCATACTATTCTTGGTACTGGACCTAAATTTATTATTGAGGCATTAGGTATAGCTTCTATTTCACTTCTTGCATATTTACTTCTGTCAGATAGTTCAAGTTCTACTTCTGCTGTTCCTGTTCTGGGTGCTATAGCCTTAGGAGCCCAAAGACTATTGCCTATATTGCAACAAATTTATGCAAGCTTGTCAGCTTTAAGAGCAGGTCAACCGGCATTAAAGGATGCTCTAGATTTATTAGAACAGCCTATAAATGAAAAACTTTTGTATTCCGAAGAAATTTTGTTTGAAGACAGAATTAAGATTGATAATGTTTCATTCAGTTATGCCACTGAACCTAAAAACATTTTATATCAAACCGAACTCATTATAGAAAAAGGAACAAGAATTGGACTAATTGGTGAAACTGGCAGTGGCAAAAGCACAGTTTTAGATATCCTAATGGGTCTCCTTATACCGACCAGGGGTTTTCTTTGCGTAGATAATAAAATTATTACAGATCTAAATAAACATTTATGGCAAAAATTAATTTCACATGTTCCTCAATCAATATTTCTTTCTGACTCTAGCATCGCTGAAAATATTGCATTTGGTGTTCATAAAGATGATATAGATTATAAAAAGATAGATGAAGTTTTACATTTAGCCCAGCTAACAGATACAGTAAATCAACTTCCCAAAAACTATTATACAATCGTAGGCGAGAGAGGAGTGAGGCTTTCAGGCGGACAAAAACAAAGAATAGGTATAGCTAGAGCATTGTATAAAGGTGCTCAGGTAATAATTTTTGATGAGGCTACTAGTGCCCTTGATTCAAAAACAGAAGAAGAAGTAATGAAGTCAATAAGAAACTTACCTAAAGAATTAACCATGATAATTGTTGCGCACAGGACGTCAACGCTAGATGATTGTGACAAAATTTATAAAATAGAAAATTCTAAGATTAATACAATCAAATAATATTTAAATCTATGGAAATTAAAAATAATATGAAGGTAATTTTTAAAACCTTCTCGCCGAATGCTCCGGCTAGTATTTTTTACTATGATGCCTTTAAGAAATCTCGTTATTTTGAAATAGATATTGATGATAAGTATGAATCTGCTGATTATGTATTCTTTATGACATATAAAGAAGATCTCGAAGAGCTTAAAAAAATAAAAACAAAATTTCCAACTCTTAAAACAGCAATAATAGATCCAAGGGGGGATATGGTTGATAATTATGTAAAATATTGTGATTTTTTTATCGTTGATAGTATTGAGATGAGAGATTATTTTTCAAAATACCAACTCCCTATTTATACTTATTATGAATATCCTTGTTTTGAATCTGAGCTAAAGAACCATAATAAAAAAGACAAAATTATTATTGGTTATCATGGAAATAAAGTGCACTTGACAGCAATGTTTCCAAAAATTACAAGCGCTTTAGAAATTCTCTCTAATGAATATAAAATCGAATTTTGGCCTATTTATGATTTCAAGGGCTTAGGATATTGGAATATAGGAACTCCTAAAAATTTAAAAATAAAACATATCCAGTGGTATCCAGATGTTTACATAAATGAAATGTTAGACATGGACATTGGTCTTGCTCCAGCTTGCATGCCAATAAAAAATACCTCAAAGGTTAGTAGATTTTTTTTAGATTCAGATGAAGACTATACAATTAAATTTAAAATGCCTTCTAACCCTGGAAGATTAGCTGTCTTTGCTCAATTAGGCATACCTGTGGTTGCTGACTTCCTTCCTTCGCATATTCAATTTATAGATCATGGCGAATCTGGGTTTTTGGCTGAATCTACAGGAGCTTGGTACCAGTCATTAAAAAGTTTAATTGTTTCGCATAAATTAAGAAAAAAAATCTCTCTAAATATGAGAAATACATACTTAAATAATTTTGAGTTTGATAACCAAAATAAAAAGTTTTACATATGGCTTCAGGAATTTAGCATAGACAAAAAAAGTTATTTGAATCTTGATCTAAATCAAAAAGATCATAGAGGCAGCTTTATTGAAAATATTAAATTTAATAATGCATATTTTTACGATACTATTTTTAAGTTGTCTAGAAAGCTTAATAAATTCTTTAAGAAAAAATAGCTAATTATGCTTAATTTGAAATCACTTCTTACTAAAATAATTGCAAGAATCAAAAAACCTTTTTATTTAAAAATTTTTGGGATCACTGGCGGTTTTAAAAATACTGATAAAAGGTGTTTGGTCTATATGAAAACCGAACCTTTTTATCGAAACTTAAATAAGCATACTAATTTTTGGGAGATAAAAGAACTAGTCCACATTTTAAATTCTAAAGGGTATATCGTTGATATCATAGATAGAGAAGTAAATGACTACACTCCAGATAATATATATGATTTATTTATAGGTTATGGTTCTGGTAATTCAGGTAAACATTTTTATAAGTATGCAAAAAAACTGTCTAAAGCAAAGAAAGTTTTATTTTGCGCTGGCCCAGAACCAAGTATTTCTAATCTTTTAGTCAAAGAGAGGTATGACAATTTCAACAAAAGAAATAATTTAATGGTTCCATCTATGAGAATGGTTGACATTGATTTTAATAAATTTGTTTCATTGGCAGACTATATATTCTGTATAGGCGAGAAAAATGGCTTCAGCTTTAATTCATATAAAATGCATAAATTACCTACTATTTCTATTATGCCATCAAGCCTTGAAACTGATTGCAAAAGAGTAAGCAATAAGGATTTAAAACATTTTTTATGTTTTGCAGGAAATGGTTTGATTTGTAAAGGTGTAGATTTAATGATTGAAGCATTTCAACAGATGCCAGAATTTAATCTACATATCTGTGGACCAGAGGAAGAGGGTCTTATAGAAGCATACAAAGATATTTTATCTTCATCACCAAATATAAATTTTTATGGTTTTGTTGATACAACTAGTAAAGCCTATCAAGATCTATGTAATAAATGTTCTTATACCATTCTTCACTCAGCGGCTGAGGGATGTGCAACATCAATTACCACAAATATGCAAAGTGGCTTAGTTCCAATAGTCAATTATGAAGCAGGTTTAAATATTAGTACCTCGGGATTTAATATAAGCTCGCAGGGAGACAGGATAGAAATGATCAAAGAAACTGTTAATTTAGCAAGCACAATATCAAAAGATGAATATCAAATAAAGGTGAACTCAACATTAGAATTGGCAAAGAATTTTTCAAAAAAATCTTATACACAATCAGTATCTCAAGCGTTAACTATTATCTCTTAATAAGATTAAATACCTTAGCTTATTCGTTCTTATCTATGGTAGAATTCAAAAAAAAAAATGAGATATTTTCATGTCGGATAATAGTTATTGGAACAATTTTTACAACACTGAAGGAAAAAAAGAGCAACTTTCAAATCCTTCCCAGTTTGCTGTATTTGTTGCAGGGGAGATGGTACAAACTGATAATATTATAGAATTTGGCTCTGGAAATGGCCGAGATGCATTTTATTTTGCTGCATTGGGTAAAAATGTTCATGCAACAGATGCATCCCTATCAGCAGTAGAAAATAACAATGCATTGGCTGCTAATAAAAATTGTAATAATATTTTGTTTTCAGAGTATACAATTGGTTCAAAAAAAGAATTTGAAGTCCAGTCAACTCATCAGGCCTCAAATAAGTCTATTTACTCAAGATTTTTCTTACACTCTTTAACAGATGAGCTAATTTCAGAATTTATAGAACTATGTTCTAGTATGCTTAAAACTAATGAAAAACTATTTGTTGAATATAGGACTAATAAGGATGAAACAAGAAACAAAGAATACTTAAATCATTATAGAAATTATATTAACCCAGATCTAATTTCATCTTTATGCAAAAAAAATGACTTTACTATAGATTATCATGTTGAGGGTTTGGGATATGCCAAATACAAAAATGACGATGCTTATGTGGCAAGAACAATTTTAAATAAAAATTAAAAAAGTCTTATGGAATTAAGCTACAAATTTTCTGATATTATAAAATCTTCCATAATCGGTACTCATTGTATTTATGTAAAACTTTTTGTAGATGTGCCTGGAATTTTATTAGCATTCATAGTTTCTAATTTCACAAAAATATCAGCAAACTTTATTACATTTTTTGGAGCATTCTTAGCACTTATTGCAGTATATTTCGTTCTAACTCAATCTATTTTTTATGCAGCAGTATTTTTTTATTGCTCATACATCTGTGATTTTCTTGACGGCAAGATAGCTAGACTGAGAAAGACCTCTTCACACTTTGGAAAAAAACTAGATCTTGCTTTTGACCGTTTAATTTTTATTTCTTTAAGCCTTTCATACTTGTATTACTTTGATAAAAATGACATGAGCGTAGAGCTATTATTGTTAGCTTTTTATGCTTTATTGTTTTTAATATATGATGTCCTTGAACTTACCTCGAGCATTGTTGAGTACAGGACTATCCTTGATAATCCTAATTACACCTATACGAAAAATAATCTTCATCCCAGAGAAACCTATGGTTATTTTGAGGGATTAACTTCAATTAAATCCTGGATACCATCCAGAGTAGGGACTTTAGGTTTTGTATTTGTTCTTGCTCCAATCGTGACTTTTAAAGTATTTTACTTAATTGCGTTATTTGCTATTCTTATAAGATTAGTTAATTTCTTGTTATCATACTTTTCAAGATAATAAAAATATTATATTTTCAATATAAAAGGGTTTAATTATGAATGAAAAAACAAAGAAAAAAGTTTTAATTATCGAGCCACATAGTGATGATGGCGTCATAGCAATTGGTGGGTTCTTAGAAAAGTATAGAGAAGAATATGATTATTATTTTTGTCTTTTAACAGCTTCAGATTTAAATATGCATCATGTTGGAAAAGTCTCAAGACAGCAAAGGCTGGATGAATATCAGTCTTACGTTGATTATTATGATGGAAAATGGTTTAGGGGAACGCAGGAGGATCCACTTCCATTAGACCAAGAAGCTTGCCTTGATACTTTTCCAAGAAAAAAGTTAGTTAAGTCTATAGAGCAATCTATTCAGGAGTGTGAGCCCAATATTATTATGGTTCAAGGGCCTTCTTTTCATCATGATCATACAGCTGTATATGAAGCGACTATTGCTGCAACAAGGCCAACTGCAAGATTTTGCCCAGACACAATTTATGTAGTTGAAAATCCAACTTATGTGCACGCAATTGACCCTTCTTCAACTTTTGTTCCAGATACTTATGTGTCGCTTACAGAGGAACAATTGCAGTTAAAACTTGACTGTTTTAGAAACTGTTTCCCTTCTCAAATTAGAGAGGAGTCAAACTGCTTATCAGAAGAGGGCATAAGGAGTTGGGCAAGGTATAGAGGTCTTGAGGCTAGAACTGAATTCGCTGAAGCTTTAAATACTTATCTTCACATAATTTAATTTTTTATGGAAAAAGTTGTTACTATCCATCAGCCAGAGCATATGCCTTGGACTGGTTTTTTTCATAAAATGATGCAAGCAGATCACTATGTTATTTTAGACTCAGTCCAATATAGAAAAGATTATTTCCAGAATAGGAATAAAGTTATAGATAAAAATGGAAAAGTAGATTGGATAAGTGTTCCGGTGCAAATTAAAGATGGTAAGTGGAGAAATCCATTTGTTGAAATAGAAATAAAGCTCAATAATCCATGGCAAAAAATATATTTAGATAGGATTATAGACTGTTATGCAGAATTTCCTTTTTTTATAGAATATTTCCCAATCATAGAAAAAATTATAAATGATAGTCCATCCACAATCTGTCAACTTAATATAAACATTATTAATTTTTTTAGAGAAATTTTAAGTATTGATACACCAATCTCTTTCTCGTCTGAGTTATCAAGCGATATAGCTCAAAGTCAGCTTCTATTAAATATTTGTAAACATAATAATGCAACAACATACTTAGCTGGTCCTTCCGGAAAAGGATATTTAGATGAAGAAATCTTCAATCAAAGCGGCATCAAGGTTGAGTATCATAAATTTACACCACCAGAATACGAAATGGCTAATCCAATTGTAGGACTTTCTACATTGGATGTAATAATGAGATTTGGCCCTGATTCATCTGAAATAATTAAATCATCTAGTATGTTAAATGTTTAAAAATAAATCAAAAACATTATTAAATCTAACAAATAGTGGTTTTGGTTTCAAAGATTATATTAATATGGCTAAGGTTAATTTTAAAGCTCCATTCATATATTTTTTTGAAAGACATATTTTTGATCTTATAAATAAAACTGATACCCACAAGAGGCTTCTAGTAGAAGACTATGAAGATGATATTAAGGATGTGGGACACTCTTTTCACCATGCATGTAGCTGGACTTCGATAATAAGATTTAGTTTAGAATACACTCTTACATATCTTTCTGAAGAATCTAATGAGTATTCTTTCTTTGATATTGGATGCGGTAAGGGTAAAGTTTTATTAGTAGCATCAAAATATAGATACCATGAAAAATTAAAAGATATGCATGGAGTTGAAATAAATGAACTATTGGTTGATATAGCTCATGAAAACTTTAAAAGAATGAGACTCAGGCCATGTCAGATACTAACAGAAAGTGCAGCAACAATTGATCTTGGCAATATAAATAAAAAAATGATACTTTATCTTTATAACCCTTTCGATGAATACCTATTAAAAAAATTTTTAAAAAATCAAACTTTTAGTGACTGTATCATTATTTATAACAACCCTGTATATGATCAAGTAATAAAAGATAGTGGTTTTATAGAAATTTTGAAAAAAGACCATAAGATGTCAAACGGCCGTATTTCAATCTATAAAAATGCGTAAAAATTAGTTATCTATGATAAAAGTTACCTTATTTTTCTCATATGGGGTTTCTGTCAAGAACTGGCATGAATCAGGATTCTTGAGCAGAGAGCTCAGCTATTATCATGATTTAATTAATAATAACGATATTCTTATAGAGTTTTTAACTTACGGCGATGAGACTGACCATGACTTCATGGATATAGCTTCAAATATTAAAATCATTCCAATTTATTCTAAAATAAAGAAACCAAATACTAAATTAGGTTTATTTATTAGCAGTCTTTTAATACCCTTTCATTTTAGAAAAGATCTTGCATCCTCTGATTTTTTTAAAACAAACCAAATATGGGGATCGTGGGTAGCCGTTATTGCTAAAATTTTTCTTAGAAAACCTTTATTAATTCGTGCTGGATATGACTTATATAAAAATTCTATTATTGGCGAAAAAAATGGACTTAAACTTTTTTTTATTTGGCTAATTTCAAAAATATCATATAAATCTGCAAATCATATATGGGTTCCTACTGACGAGATCTCTGAATTTGTAATTAAAGAACACAAAATTACGTCAGATAAAATTACAGTTTTTCCTAACTGGATAGATGTTAATTTATTTAGAGTTACTGATGCACATTATTTATATAAAAATAAAATTCTTTACATAGGTCGTTTATCAAATGAAAAAAATATACCTTTGCTTGTCAATGCTTTATGTAAAACAAACATAGCACTCGATATTATTGGCGATGGCGAGGAAAAAAATAATATAATTAGCTTAGCAAACAAACGTTTAGTTGATATTAATTTTTTAGGAAGAGTTCCCAATGAAAATCTACCAAATCTAATAAATAGATATCCTATCATCGTTCTTTGTTCCAATTACGAAGGTAGTCCCAAGGTTTTGTTAGAGGCTATGTCATGTGGAAAAGCCGTTATTGGTACAAACAAACCTGGCATTAATAATGTTATTATTCATAATGTTAATGGAGTTTTATGTGAAAGCGATGTTTCTAGTCTGTCTTCTGCTATTACAGGGTTGATAAAAGATGAAAAAGCTATCCAGAGGCTAGGAGCAGAGGCTAGAAGACTAATTATTAAAAATAACTCCAAGAGTGAGGCAATTAAAAAAGAGGTTAATATATATAAAAATATACTAACTTATAGAAATAAGCATAAGGAAAATCAATCATGAGTCTGTCAAAAAAAATTTACATAGTTATTCACAAAATTGCATTCAGATTTTATATTTTTCTTGATTCTTTTGTAAATGCACAATGGTACGCAAATCCATTTGGTTTAAAGCCACATGCAACAGAGGAGGAGTATAAGGACCTTGCTAAGCTTGCAAAAAATAACATATCAAAAGTTGTTAGTGAGTATGAAGCAAGCAAAGGCTTTATTATAGATACAGAATGGCTTGATGAACTAGCTTTACATACTCAGATAGTAAAGAAAAAATCTGAACTTTCATATATTCATGGCAGAATTATTTATACAACGTTAATGAATTATTTAAAGAGCAATTCAAGTCCAAGAATAAATATTATTGAAACTGGAACTGCTAGGGGCTTTTCTGCTTTATGTATGGCTAAAGCTCTCCAAGATAGTAATTTTATCGGCTTAATAACTACGTTTGATATCTTGCCCCATCATCAAAAAATGATTTGGAACTGCATAGACGATCACTCTGGTCCAAAATCACGCTCAGAATTACTGTTCCCATGGCAAGACTTAGTTGATAAGTACATTCTTTTTCACCAGGGATATTCCAGGGTAGAATTGTCTAAGGTTCAACTAGATAGAGTTCACTTTGCTTTTCTTGACGGCGCTCACGGATATAAAGATGTAATGTCAGAATTTTATCAAATAAAGGATAAACAAGAGTCCGGAGATATAATTATTTACGATGATTATAATAAAGTTCAATTTCCTGGGCTAGTAAAGGCTGTTGATGAGATATGTTTGAATTATGCCTATGAAAGAGTAGATATCACTCCAGATTCAGAACGGGCTTATGTTATTGCGATTAAGCATTAGCTAGCTCTTAGCGCATAGTCTTGAATCAAAACTATCCAAAAGTTTCAGTTATCATGTCTGCTTATAACGCAGAAAATTACCTTGACTTATCCATTCAATCAATTCTAAGCCAAACCTGTAAAGATTTTGAATTTATAATAATTAATGATGGCTCATCTGATAATACCTTAAACGTTATTAAATCATTCCAATGCAAAGACAACAGGATAAGAATAATTGATCAAGATAACCAGGGCTTAACAAAATCTTTAAATAGTGCCATAAATAGCTCAGTTGGAGAGTACATAGCCAGAATGGATGCAGATGATATTTCAAGTATTGATAGATTAAGCCTACAAGCTGATTTTTTAGATAATAATAAGTTAATCGGAATGACAGGGACTTGGGCTAAGATTATTGACTCAAGTGGCGATGAAATAAATAAAGTTAAATTACCAACAACAAGTAGAACTATTAATAAAAGAATGAGGTATGGCAATCAATTTATTCACGGGTCAGCTATGTTTAGGAAAGAAGTATTTCTAGATGTAGATGGCTATGACGAATCGTTTAAATTTTCACAAGACTATGATTTATGGCTTAGAATTATAAAAAAATCCAATATTATAAACATTAATAAATATTTATACTTTCTAAGAGTCCACGATGATTCAATTTCAATAAAAAATAATGGATCCCAATTAGAAAATGCAGCTAGGTGTATAACCAAAAATATTTGCCACAATAAATTAAAATATTCATATTTACCTACAATTTTCTGCAAATGTTCAGTTTGCAATGGTAATGGCATCAATAGCAATATCGTTAATGAGAAAGTTAAAGATATAGTTTATGCGAGACTTCTCTTAAGAAGGGGAGAATTCAATGATGCTAAATTCTACTATGCAAAAGTTGGGAATCTAGAAAGTTATACTATGTTATTTTTATTAAAGTATGAGGGCATTACTTTGTTAGCAAAAAGAATGTATCGCACAATTAGGTCAATATTAGATTGGAGGTTTTAACATGAATCAAGAAATTAAATTATCATTTCTCTTGTGCACTCTTAACCGAGAGGATGATTTCAAAAGATCAATTAAATCATTATTTGAAAATGATAACAAAGGAATCTCTTTTGAAGTGGTAGTTGTTGATCAGGGCTTGTCTGATAATGTTTTAGAGGTATGCAAACTTCATGGGGCTATTTATATTCCTACTGATTCAAGGGGATTATCATTAGCTAGAAACATTGGGCTTAAGAGATGTAATGGTACTTTTATAGCCCTTATGGACGATGATGCTTATATTTCGGATAGTTACTTTAAAGATTTTCTTTCCATTATAGAGAATAAAAAATACTTCCCTAATGATGTTTTTTCTGGAAGAATCATGACTATAGAAAATAATTCTGAGCCTCTTTCAAGGTATCAAGTTCAAGGAAATAAAGAAATAAATTACTACAATATTGATACAGTTTTGAGTTCGGCTCTAGTAATAAAAAAATCTATATTAGATAGCGTTAATAATTTTGATGAAAGTTTTGGAGTAGGAGCAAGGTGGGGTGGAAGTGAAGAAACTGATTTAATTTCTCGTATAATTCATGAAAAAAACTCAGTTAAATACTTTTCATCATTAATTGTTTTTCACCCTAGAACAGATTTCAATAATATGACTTATAAGGATACATTTTATAAGACATTTACCTATGGATTGGGAAGGGGGGCTTACTTAAGAAAAAATAGCTTTCTACCTAGGTACTTAATTATCAAGTCACTTGGAATGCCTATATTTGCCTTTTTTGTTAGCGTAGTAACCTTGAATCCTAAGAATGCTGTCAGATATTTATCCTCTTTTCTTGGAAGATTAAAGGGATTTGTAGCATTTACTAAAATATGAAGATGCATTCTTGCAATATTTTTTATCTTAATTTGATATAATTGTTTGATGGAAAATAGTACACAAATAAATAATTTTCAAGTTGATACAAGCCAACTTGAATCCTTTTCAGAAGTAGCTAATATTAATGAGTCTTATAATCTAAAAAAAGTCTTATATTCGTCATAAAAACTAGATAAAACTATTTTGCATACTTTTTAATGAATATTCTTCGGTTTTCTTGTCAGTCCTTATCAATTCTTGCAGCCATCTCTTATTGTTATTTAGGATATGTTGATTTCATTGGTCCCTTTAGTCTTGGTGTTATATCAATTTTTTTTCTTACAATAATTTTTATATCACTTCAGTTTACTCAATTAAAAATGCCCATGCCTTCAATATTTTTATTATTGACCATAATATCGTTAATCTTTATATGGCTTGACTTAATAATTAATGGTGTCTTTAGAATAAATGCAATCCAACAATTCCTAACCCCTCCAGCTATATTTTTATGTTCACTAGGAATTATTTATTATCTTAACTTTACTAAATTTTATTTACTAACTTTTATATCACTAATACTATTTTCATCTTTTATTGCTTTACTTCAAGGTCTTGATTTTGATATTGCCTGGGATATAAGATACGCATTTCCTGCTTCAACTGACATAATGGTTGAAAATCAACTTAGACTTAAAGAAAAGCCATCTGGGCTTTCTTTTTATGCTGTTCAATTTGGCTATCAAATTGTTTTTGCTGGCTGCCTTTTAATGATATTTAATACTATTTATAGATCTTCTAAAACTGAGAAGTTTGTTAAATATGCATTCATTTTTTTATTAGCAAGCGCGGCTATAGGAAGAAACCTATCCCCTCTTTTGTCCTTAATGGTAATGTCTTTTTTTTACTTTTATACCCAAGGCTCCTATAGATTAAAGCTTAACCATGTATTAATCGGAATAGTACTTATCTTTGGTTTAATTGCATCACCTATTTGGGAAAGAATTGTAACGCTTGATGCAAGTATGTTGAGTCGAATTACTTTCCTTGTTGTAGGCATTTACTTATTAATTTCTAATCCTTTTGGCGTTTCTATTGAGGATACTTATCAAGCAAAACTAGATGTAGTTAATCAGCTATTTGGCACTGGAAATTTTCCTTTATTGGAATATGTCTTGGAAACATCCTTCCATAATTCATTTATAAATATTGGAGTTCAGTTAGGTTGGCTCGGCTTCTCTCTTTATGTTTATTTATATTTTCGCATGTTAAGAAATTACTATTTGTATATTAAAAGCCTAGATATTATGGTTTCTAGATTGGGGTCTGTGGGGTTTGCTTTTCTAATGGGTTATGGAGTCCAGTGTATTTCTCATAATTCTGGTCCATTAACTATGGACCCATATTTCTGGATCGCTAATGGATTTCTACTTAGCTTGATTTTAATTCTTAACAACAAAGCACACCAAAATGATACTATTTAACTTTCAAGACTTAATTAATCAATGAGTTATATTTTATACAAAATTATAAATTTACTATTTATATCCCAATATAAAAAACACTTTTATAGTGATGTTTTATTCTCTAAAAAAAAATATACTATAAAAGCTAATTCAAAAATATTATTTGATTTCTCTCATAGCTCAACTCACTTAGGAGATCGCTTATTTTTTTTACCGTTGATTAAAGGGCTCCAGAACATGGGCTTTAATATATATCTCTCAGACAATGATCAAATATCAGACTCTATATTCAAGACTTTGGATGAATCAGCTTCTTTTAAAAAAGCTAACCCATCAATAAATTTTGATTTAGTTGTTATTCCGGCTCCAACTTTATTAGCTTTTCACAAAATCTACAGAGGCAATAATCTAGTTGTTTGTAACTTTACTGACATTAGGAATCGAAGTATTTTAGAGGAATTGAACGAAGGCTTCTCAAAATTAATTGACTCAAGTATAGAATTAAATCGTGTAGTGGCTAGGCTAGAAGAAAAATATGATGATTTTCTAGATGATGATGAGAAATACTACTTATTCTCAAACTATATTGATTCTGGTTGGTTCAGAAGTTATTTTATTAATGAGGGTCTCCTAGAAATAAAAGCCAAACATCTCACTGAAAAGGGTTATAAAATTATACATGTAGGCTCCTTAGGCGACCTTGAAAAGGATAATAATAAATATGAGTACGTTGAACATGATCTTCGAGGAAAGATTTCAATAAAGGAGTTAATCAATTTAATTGGCAATGATAAAGTAGTCGGATCAGTAACCTATGATAATTTCATAATGCACTTATGCGGTATTTTTAATAAAAAAACCTTTGTTTTATTTAGAGGAAGGTTCTTAAAAAATAACGTTAATCTTCATATGAAATTCATAAATCCTGTCTTTTTTGATATCAAAAATCTAATAACCTATATAAAATAGGCTTAAATGGAGTCATAGAATGAATATTTTACTTGATCAGGTTTTAGAAGAACATATTGCGGTGGTTAAGAAGCTATCAACTATTGAGAATGACATATTAACTTCTGGGGAGTTAATGATTAGTGCTCTAAAAAATGGCAATAAAATTTTAATTGCAGGAAATGGCGGTTCAGCTGCTGATGCTCAACATTTTGCAGCAGAATTAACTGGAAGATTCTTAAAAGAAAGACAGTCACTACCAGCTATTGCAATAACTACTGATAGTTCAGCACTAACAGCTATTTCTAATGACTATGGATATAATAACGTGTTTAAAAGACAGGTTTCTGGGTTAGCTAATCCAGGTGACGTGTTTATAGGAATAAGTACCTCTGGTAATTCTGATTCAATAAATATTGCTGCTGATTATTGTATTGATAATGGAGTTGCATCTATTGGCTTGCTTGGAAGGACTGGCGGCGCTGCAGCATCCATTTTTAATAATAATGTTGTAGTTCCGAGCGATGTAACTGCTAATATTCAAGAATGTCATATTTTAATCATTCATATTTGGTGCATGATGATTGATGAGGCATTCTAAGACATGAAAGATACATTTGATGTCTTGGTTCTTGGTGACGTAATGTTGGATCAATATTATTGGGGAAAAACTAGTCGCATTAGTCCGGAAGCCCCAGTTCCAATTGTAAATTTAATAAATATTGAAAATAGAATGGGTGGCGCAGCTAATGTAGCTTTAAATATTATAAATGCAGGCGGTTCCGTTAAGATTCATGGCTGTATAGGAGATGATATATCTGGAAAATCTCTTATTAATCTTTTAAAAGATAATGATATTTCTAGCGAACTATATATAGGAGACAATCCAACAACAACTAAGCTTAGAATAATGTCAATGGGCCAGCAGTTGTTAAGAGTTGATTCAGAGGAGCAATGTAGTGAAAAGGATTCAATAAAAATAATTAATAATTTTAAGAATGAAATTAAAAAATCCAAGGTTGTTGTAATTTCAGATTACTCTAAAGGAGTTATAACAAATATAAAACAAATTATATTAGAGGCCTCTAAATTTTCAATACCAGTTATTGTTGACCCTAAGTCAGAAAATTTAGAGATATACAGATCCGCTTTCTTGATAACTCCCAATCTTAAAGAATTTAAAAATTTTCATGATTACAACGAACATTTATCTTTATATGACAATGCGTTAATATTTACCAGTAAGTACGATATTGAGTGGTTTGTTATAACAATGGGTTCTGAGGGAATGCTTGGTATCAATAAAAATGGTACTCAATTAGCCCTGAATACAGAATGTAAAGATGTAGTTGATGTCACTGGAGCTGGAGATACGGTTCTTTCATATCTTTCGGTAGCTATTTTAAATAGCTTGCCGATGGAAGATGCACTTATTTATGCAAATAAAGCTGCTGGTATATCAGTAAGTAAGTTAGGAACGGCTCAAGTAAAGGTCAATGAGCTTACTTTCTTAAAAAAAGAAAAAATATTTAATATAGATTCACGCTCAGACTTTATTAAAGAGATAAAGAAGGTAAAAGAGGGAACTAACAAAATTGTAATGACTAATGGCTGCTTTGATATACTTCATCCAGGACATGTAGATTATTTATCAAAATCAAAACAACTTGGAGATATCCTAATTGTCGCCATTAATTCTGATAGATCAATATCATCATTGAAGGGAAAGTCTAGACCTATAAACTCTTTTGAATATAGGGCAAAAGTTCTTAATAGTCTTGAGGTAGTAGACTATATAGTTGAATTTGATCAAGAAACTCCTGAGGAGCTAATCTCAGACTGTCTACCTGATGTTCTAACCAAGGGCTCTGATTACAAAGTTTCTGATATAGCTGGCTCTAAATTAGTAATTTCGAATGGAGGAGACGTTATTTTAATAGATCTGGTAGAGGGATATTCAACAACCTCAGTAATCTCCAAGATTAACGAAGATAAATAAGTTATGAAGGCAAAGGCTTTATTTCTTGATAGAGATGGTGTCATAAACAAAGATTTAGGCTATGTCTACACCAAAGATAGGTTTAAATTTATTGATGGGATATTCGAACTTGTAAAGAAATTTTCAGAAAAAGACTATAAAATTTTTATAATTACCAATCAGTCAGGTATTGGCAGAGGGTTTTATTCAGAAGATGATTTTATTAGCATCATGGAATATGTCAAAATTTTTTTTAAGGATAGATTTATAGACATAGCCGGTATTTATTATTGTCCTCATCATCCAACTGAGGCAGTTAACGCATTTAAGGTAGATTGTAATTGTAGAAAGCCTAGACCTGGTATGCTAATTAAAGCAAAATTAGACTTTGATCTAGATTTAGAGAAATCTATATTTATTGGAGACTCTAAATGCGATGTTGACGCTGCAATATCTGCAGAAATTAAAAAAATAATTTTTATTTCTTCTAAAAAAGAAAAATTAAATTTACGAGTTGGAAATGGTGTAAAATTATTTCAATTCAAGGATGTTAAAGAAGCAGTAAAACTTTTCAATGAAATTTAAAAATTTAAAATGATTACATTCACTAATATTTCAACTGAAAAGCCTTATCAGCATTGGATGGAAATGTATAACGAGGCTTCTAAAAAAAATCAATATAGCATTGAGGCCGCTGCAATAAGTTCATGGAATAATGCTAGCAACGAAGTTGACTCAAGATTTGTAAACATAAAATATATCAACCACAATCAATGGATATTTTTTTCAAATTATAGTTCTCAAAAGGCAAGTCAATTTGCAAGCCATGATCAAATATCAGTTCTATTTTATTGGCCATCAAATCAATCTCAGATAAGAATAAAAGCTAAGATTTTTAAGTCAGACTCAGTATTATCTGATCAACATTTTAGTATGCGATCCGATGAAAAAAATGCACTTGCTATAAGTTCAGATCAATCTTCACCTGCTAAATCATATGAGGATGTAGTTCTGAAATATGACAAAGCTTTAAAAAATAGTGATTTATCAGATCGACCGGACTATTGGGGAGGATATTCGTTTACCCCGTATTACTTTGAATTCTGGAAAGGGCATGACTCTAGATTAAACATGCGAGATGTTTATGAAATAAAAGATGATGATTGGCATCATTCCGTTGTTCAGCCCTGATAAAAAATATTGCGAATTTAGTTAATTAGTATAAAATAATTTTCAATTCATGATAAAAATTACACTCAATCAAATACTTAACAATTTTTTGTCTAATTTTTAATGTTCTTTAAACCTTCATATAAATCTCTATAGGTATTCTCATAGCAGCTCAGAAAAAAAACATCACCCCCATTAACGAAAAGATAAGAGCTAGCGAGGTTATGCTTATTGGCTCTAATGGAGAGAAACAGGGTTTGGTTGCGTTTTCGGTAGCTTTAGAGTCTGCAAGAGTAGCTTCACTTGATTTAGTTCAAGTTTCACCTTCAGACGCTATTCCTATTGTTTGTAAGCTCTTAGATTATGGTAAGCATGTATTTGATAAGAAGAAAAGTCTGTCTTCTTCAAAAGTTAAGGTAAAAAGAAATACTACAAAAGAAATAAAATTTAGACCATCGACCGATGTAGGTGATTATAATATTAAATTAAAAAAGGTTAAAAGCTTTATTCTTGACGGAGATAAGACTAAAATAAGCGTCCGA
>MDTF01001159.1_pt1 | contig 25765 bp, 20 predicted proteins | sample 811191 | NCBI WGS metagenome assembly MDTF01 (sample SAMN05326649, study PRJNA326480) | marine metagenome | isolation source: seawater | place: Southern Ocean | collected 2011
AACGGATATTTTCAATTGTTCGCATAACGATACTTTGTCAGTAGATGTAAATGATAAACCTAATGGTAATATTTTATCTATAACAGCTCCTTCATGTTCGAATTCAGGGAATGGTTCGGCTGCTGTATATGGAACTGGAGGAACATCTCCATATACCTATACATGGAGTAATGGAGCAAATGGTCCAATTCAAAATAGTCTTAATAGTGGTAACTATGTAGTTACAATAACAGATAATGCTAGTTGCTTCGATACAATCAATGTATTGGTTCCAGGATCTGGTGCATTAACTTTTAATCCTGCATTATCACAGATATCATGTTACGGAAGTAATGATGGATCAATAGCAATTAGCCCTTCTGGAGGATCGTCTCCATATACCTATACATGGAGCAACGGAGCAACTTCAGCCAGTGTGTCGAATTTAAATCCAGGTTCGTATTCGGTTACCATTACTGATAACTCTGGATGTACATATGACACAACTTTTAATTTAACTCAACCAGCTGTACTTAACGCATCGATACTTTCAAGTACACCGCAAGCATGTGTTGGAGTTAATAATGGATCAATAACAGTACAAGCAACAGGAGGAACACAGCCGTATACTTATAGTTGGTCAAATGGCTCTAGCTCTGCTGTCAATGCTAATTTAGCTGCAGGTTCTTACTCTGTTACAGTAACCGATAGTGGTGGTTGTACAGTATCTGCGTCAGGAACTGTTGGCTTTACATCTTCCAACTTGACTGCTAGTATTTCTGGACAGGTAGACATTGCTTGTTATGGAGAATCTACAGGTTCAATAAGTTCAACTGTAACAGGTGGAACATCTCCATACACATACAATTGGAGTAATTCAGCCACAACATCAGCAATTATTTCATTAACAGCGGGTGCATATACAGTTACAGTAACTGATGATATCGGTTGTACATCAACAACAACAGCAACCTTAACAGAGCCTTCAGCTGTTTCAATTACGTTGAATGGTACAGATATATCTTGCAATGGTTCAACTGATGGTGAAGTTACTGCAAGTGTAACAGGAGGTGTTACACCTTATACATTTAACTGGAGTAATTCGGCAACCGCATCATCAATCACATCATTAAGTGCTGGTACATATAGTTTAACAGTTACAGATAATAATGGGTGTACATCAATCGACAATACTTCTATTGTAGAGCCACAAGGGATAACTTTTAATGGAACTCAAATATCTGCAGTCGGTTGTAATGGTGGTAATGACGGAGCAATAACATTAGTTGCAAATGGTGGTTCAGGATCAGTAACTTATTTATGGTCTGATAATGCAACCACTGCAAACCGAACAGGTTTATCCGCAGGAACATATACAGTATCAGCAACAGATAATAATGGTTGCTCTAACGATACAACAGTTACAGTAACAGAACCAAGTGTATTAGGTGTTCAAGTTAATTCTTTGATGAATGTAGGTTGTTACGGTATGAGTTCAGGGTCGATATCAGTATCAGGCTCAGGAGGAACAATTCCTTATTCATACTCATGGAGTAATGGTTCAACTACAAGTTCTCAATTTGGAATGTCTGCTGGAACTTATACAGTAACCATAACTGATGCAAGTGGTTGTACTGTAGATTCAACTTTGAATGTAATTCAACCATCTGCAGCACTAGCTATACAACTTGATAATAAAGTAGATAATACCTGTTACGGTGGTTCTACTGGTGAAATTCATATATCATTAGTTGGTGGGTATACACCTTACAGCTATTCGTGGAGTAATGGTGCTACGACTAGTTCCGTTACTGGATTGTTGTCTGGTGGTTATGCAGTAACCGTTACGGATTCAATGGGATGTACAAAAACTGCATCCTATATAGTTACAAGTCCATCTCAAATGATTGTTAATGCTTCAAGCAATAACATAACATGTAACGGTTTAACTGATGGCTCAGCTTCGTTGTCTGTGTCAGGAGGAACTGCTCCATATTCTTACAGTTGGTCAAATAACAGCACAGATAGTTCATTGTCGGCTTTAAGCAGTGGTTCGTATCAATACACAATTACTGATGCGAATTCATGTAATCAATCAGGTACGGTGTCAATTGCAGAACCAGCAATGGTAATTGCATCAGTTGACTCACTTGATAATGTTGATTGTAACGGGAATTCTAATGGCTATATTTCGACTGGTGTTACAGGTGGAGTGTCTCCTTATACATATACTTGGTCTAATAGCTCAACTGACTCATCAATAAGCGGTTTGTCTGTTGGAACCTTTACGGTAACAGTAATGGATGCTAATGGTTGTAGTGATACTACTCAAGCATCAATAACAGAACCAACTTTATTGGGAATGTCAGTAACCTCAAATTCTGGAGTATCATGTAGCGGAACAAATTCCGGAACTGCAGATGCAATTGCTACAGGTGGAACAGCACCATATGTTTATAATTGGACCGGTGGAGATACTGGCTCAGTAGGAACAGGGTTGGCAGCTGGAATGAATTATGTTACCGTTACTGATGCAAATGGATGTTCATTGATAGATTCAATTTCTCTATCTCAACCCTCATCTATTCAAATTACATTAGATTCAATGGATAATGTTATTTGTAATGGTGGTTTAGATGGTGAGTTGTGGGTTTCTGCAACCGGAGGCGTTGGTACATTCAGCTACACATGGAGTAACGGAGCAACATCTACATCATTAACCGGGTTAGCAGCAGGTGATTATTACTTAACAGTAACGGATGGGAATCTATGTAGCAAAGTAGATACATTTACTGTTAATGAGCCTTCAGCAGTTACCGCTACAACGGCATACATAAATGATGTAAGTTGTTTTGGAGATACAGATGGAGAAGCTGGAATTACTGCAGCTGGAGGTGTTGGCCCATACAGCTATACTTGGTCTTCAGGTAGCATAACAGATACTATTTTCAGGGTAACCGATGGGGTATACTATTATACAGTAACAGACGCGAGTGGATGTGATTATTCCGATTCACTATATGTAAATGAGCCAGCTGTTTTAGTTCCAGACTTGGCTAATGAACAACATGTACTTTGTTATGGTGATTCAACAGGTAGTTTAACTGCAACTGCAATAGGAGGTACTGCACCTTACTCTTATAGTTGGTCAAATGGGGATACTTCAGCTATGATTTCAACTTTACCTGCTGGACCTTATTCATTCACTGTAACTGATGTAAATGGATGTAACGCATCTCTTGACACAGTAGTGCTAACAACTATTACTCCAGTTGATCTTCAGGTTAATTCTGTTCAGTCATTAACTTGTTTTGGAGATACAAATGGTTACGCAGACGTTCAAGCATCTGGGGGTAACTCTTCATCTTATACATATAGTTGGACAGGTGGTTTGTTAGGAACCACACATACAAATCTAACAGCAGGGGTTTATGTTATTACAGTATATGATGGGTATGGTTGTACTGATACGGCAACAGTATCAATTCAGCAGCCCACACAAATACTTGTCAGTGAAACAATTACTGATTTAGTTTGTAACAATGATTCTTCAGGTGAAATATCAATAGTAACTACAGGTGGAGTTACTCCATATGACTTCAGTTGGTCTAACGGAAGTAATAATGATACGTTGTCAAATCTATCAGCGGGCACCTATCAATTAACAGTGGTAGATGATAATTCATGTAGTGAAACATTCTCTTATACAGTTACAGAACCAGCTGCATTAACTGTAAGCTCATGGACATTGACTCAACCTCAATGTCATTCTAATTCTACAGGCTCTATTAATGTTGTTCCATCAGGTGGGTCTACTCCATACAGCTATGCATGGAACAATGGCGCTACAACGTCAGGTGTTTCAAATGTAACTGGAGGAAACTATACGGTAACAATTACAGATGACAACGGATGCTCTAATGCCTTTGATACAGTACTGAATTCAGTGTTGCCAAAAATAGAAACAGGTCTTCCAGAAGATACAACTGGATGTGGTGTTGTCACATTATCATTAAATCCATCAGACTTTAGTGCGATTATCTGGTCAAATGGTGCTAATACTGCTAATACAGATATAACGTCTTCAGGAGTAATAACTGTTATGACTTCAGATATCAATGGATGTAGTGTTATGGATACATTAGACGTTGAAGTATATCCAACTCCTATGATTGATTTAGGAAACGATACTAGTGTTTGTAATAATGTTGAATATACTTTAGACGCAGGGGCTGGTTATGTTGATTATGAATGGTCTTCAGGAGAGTTTACACAAGCTGTAATAATTAACAACTCTGGGTTATATAGTGTGTCAGTTGTTGATACTAATGGATGTGAAGGAACTGAATCAGTAACTATTAATGTAATTCAGTCACCGGAAGTAGACTTGGGCCCAGACACGACATTCTGTACAGACTTCTTTGAAAGCTATACTTTAAGTGTTAATGGAATTGATGTGCTTTGGAGTGATGGCTCAACAGGAAATGACTTTACAGTTTCTGGAGCAGGGACTTACTGGGTACAGGTAGCTGGAAATGGATGTACTACTGTAGATTCAGTTACGGTTACTCTTGATCCTTGTATTGGTATTAATGAACCAGGTAAAACGATTTATGCTCGAGTTTATCCAAACCCATCAAACAGTCAAGTTACTGTTGAGTTAGTTAACGTAGATATTAACCAGAACATCACTGTAAAAGTGATGGATGTGGTGGGGCAACAACTGCAAGTAGAACAGTGGAAAGAACAAGTAAACAACAATGGAAAATCATTGGATGTATCGAACTTGGCAGTAGGTTCGTACTACATTGTTTTAGAAGCTGAAAACTGGCGTAAAGTGTTGCCAATTCAGAAATACTAAAAGCAACAATTTTAGATAATGAAAAGGAGTGCCATTAGGTGCTCCTTTTTTGTTTTTTATACATTCGGCACACAAATAATTTGAGCTATGAATAAAATGTATCACCTGTCAACTTGTAGTACGTGCCAACGCATTATAAAAGAGGTTGGAGCAGAAGGAAAGTTGGAGTTGCAAGACATCAAAACGGAACCAATTACAGCAGATCAACTGGAAGAAATGCACAAACTAGCTGGTTCTTATGAAGCTTTATTCAGTAAAAGAGCTCAAAAATACCGCGGAATGGGTTTGCATGAAAAAGAGCTAACAGAAGACGATTTCAAAAAACTGATTTTAGAAGAATACACATTCTTAAAAAGACCAGTTACAATCTTAAACGGTGAGATTTACATTGGTAATAGCAAAAAAGAAGTGCAGCGTTTAGCTGAAGCTCTTAGCTAATGAGCCAACTCTGAGTAATCAGAATATAGAAGAATGTGAGTATCGAAAGAATAAATCCAACTGAAAAAACGTTGTAAGTAAGATTCAAGAATCTGTATTTCTGCGAAAGCACTTTTCCCAGGTAATACAAATCATGAATCATAGATTGATAGATATCTTCTTTGCTTTCAATCATGTTGTTAAACTCAGCTTCATATTCTTCTAAATTCAACTGATTAAAACTTCCGAAGAACAATAGGTTAACCCGCTTAGGAGGCAATTTAGAGCTAAAGTTTGAGCTTTTTTGATCAACTTTAGGTCTGGTACTCTTAATGGCTAATAAAATTGATGCTGCACTGGTTAAAATCATAATGATAACTGGTGCGATAAAAACGTTGATTTGATCAAAATTTGGAGACAACGTTGTTACCAAAAGCGAAATGATAATAGCATTAACAGATAACATGATATTCGCTTTGTTGTCTGCAATTGCTGATAAGTTGATGTGGTTGCGAAGCGTAATCCTAAAAAGCGTTTGAATGCCGCGCTCATTATTCAACTTGGCTTGTTGCTTTAAGTTGGCACGTTCTAGCTTTTTCAGTTCACGTTTTAGCTGTTTAGATTCAATGGCAGTTTTCTGTTTGGAAACTACATTTTGCAGATTCCTCACCTTTCCAGCCTGAAAATGATCTTTAGCGTATCGTGTGTGATACACATGCTCCAACATGAAGTTGATGTCGTTTTGTAACCAATCTACTTTTGAAATATTTCGACCACAAACGGCTTTCACTTCTTGCCTTAAGAGTTCACTTTTTTCTTGTTGATGTGTCTTTGATAAGTGCGATAAATCGGCATCAGCAAGCACTTTTTCCATCAAGTTAGATGGTTTTGCATCTAGCTTGGTAGACATGATGCAGCGCTTAATTTCTTCGATTTTGCTGGCAGGGTAATCATTTTCAAGGAGAAAAGATTCTGCTATTCGGCAACTTTCAGGTTCGTGATTTTTAAAATCGGTAGAATAACCAATATCATGAAACCATGCTGCTAGCTCAATAATTTCAAGCTGATCCTCAGTCAATCCAGAGCCCTTGCCAATTTGAAGGGCGTTGCTAACCACTTCAGTACAGTGATCCCAATTGTGAAATGTAAATCGATCGTCTAGATGTTGGTCTAAATAATCTTTTACAAATACCTTCGTTTTCTCTAAAATCGAATTATCTGCCATTTAATTACAAATTTGCACAATCAAGTTTGAAGAGCAAGATATGATATCTAGTAACAATTCAGCTAACGGTTTTTACACGGAATTCAAAAGAATTTTGGGTATTGTTTTTCTACTGACATTGGTCTCTTGTGGACAAGCCAAGCATCACCTTATTCATCTACCTGACGCCTTAAAAGAGGTTTCTGGAATTTTTTGGATTAGTCATGCTGAATTGGCTATGATTGAGGATGAGCACGGTATTATTTATTTGTGGGATGCCTGTAATGATAAAGTCAATCATAAAATTGAATTTGCCGATGATGGTGATTATGAAGACTTGATTTTTACTGGAGATGAATTTTGGGTTTTGCGTAGCGATGGTGCTTTATTCCAAGTTGTTGAACCATTTTCTGATGAGCCTCAAACGATAAAGCATAAAACGCCTTTATCTGAAAAAAACGACTGTGAAGGCTTATCATTTGATGCCAATCAAAATGCACTTTACATTTTGTGTAAAGAACAGCCTTTTATTGATAAAGACAGTAAGAAAGAAACCAAGAGAAGTATTTATAAGTATTCCATTGAAAACGAAAAACTGATAGAAGAACCCCATTTTGTATTTGATACGAAAGACATTTCAACCAAAGAAATTGGTCCATCAGCTTTGTTGATGGAAGATGAAATCATGTTGATTTTAGACTCTAAATCATCAAGCATTTTGGTTTTTATAGCCGATGAATTTTCGCATCAGGTAATGCTAGATACCAAAACGTATCCTCAACCAGAAGGCTTATCGCTAAATGAGCATAAGTTGTATATCTCTAGTGAAGCGGGTTCAAAAGGAAATACGGGAACCGTTGGTTGGATGCACTTGAGGAAAGTTATTGAGAAGTAGAAACTTCATACAAGTGGATATTTTTCTGCTTTCCAGTAAGTTGATGAACCCCTAAATCGTCATATTTCAACAGACGTTTATCTAGTTTTTGGAGTAAAAATCCAGATACAATTAAATCTCGTTTAAGTTCTCCTGCTAGTTTTTCCATTCTTGCAGATGTGTTTAATACATCTCCGCTGTGCAAAATAGCTGTTCTGAAATATCCAACCTCGCCAGTTGTTACTCCACCTGCATGAAGAGCGCCTTTGAATTTGGGTCTCACAGAATATCGCTCTTCGTATTTGTCGCCATTTTTATTGATTACAAACTGAATGGCCTCAAACAATCTGACGCATTTATTTTTACTGATGCCATCGTTAATTTCCCAGCTCACAACAACTTCATCTCCAACATACTGGTATACGTCTGCTCCGAAATAGCCAATAGGGAAGCTGATGTCGTAGTAGATATCGTTGAGTAACTCAAAGTATTTCTTACTTCCAATTTTTTCAGCAATGGTTGTAGAGCCAATCATATCGATAAACAAAAACACACGTTCTTCTTCAAATGGTTCGTGGTATTTTCTTCTACCCAACTGAGAAAACAGAGACATTCCAGTTTGGCTGTGAATGGAGAGCATCAAGAAATTTACATTCGCAACCGAAAGCCAGTAAATAAAAACACCCCACGTTAGAGGTGTGTTGACGATCTCTTTAACTGTATTTAAGCTTTCAATTTTTAATGCATTTCCGATAAAGTGTGTAACAGAAATCAAGTAAATGAGACTAATGAGAGCAGTAAACACATTTTTGACAATCAGTACTTTCCTAAATGTACAGGCTCTTTTATACCGTTTGAAAAAAGAGATTTCTGTTGCCGTAAGAACCGTTAATATAAGCTCTGAAAAAAGTGTAACTACAATCAATGAAACAACTGGTCTCAACTGAATGACTTCTCTGAAAGAACTCAGATAGGTTTCACGAATACTCCAAATAAGAATATGGAAAATGACTGATGCTGCAATACCTAGCCTCCACGTAATGCTGAATTTTGCTTTTTCAGCAATGAGTTCGTGCCAAAAGTTTTTAATATCGTTCATCAATCAGTTTGCATTCATTTAAGTTTGCAAAAGTAGTCTGCTTTACCACCTCGAAAAACCAAACGTATGAAGAATCTCTCATTCATCCTGTTGTGTATGTGTCAAATGGTTTTTTTGTCGGGTCAAACGGTCGCACAAGAAAACCAATCCAAGTCAGATTCAAAGCATAAAATCAAGATGTATCCATCATTAGATCTGTTGTATCAGGTTGGAGGGAATATAACATCAGATAATTTTGTTTTACAGAGTGGATTGGGAGCCAATGTTCAGCTCAATTTTAAGCTTGAAGATCATGTATATTGGGGTGTGGGAACCGGATTTGAATCTTTGAATGATGATCAACTTTTGCCTTTATATCTCGATATCAAAGGCTTTGTGAAAAAGAATAAATCCAGCTTTTTTTTTGATGGTCAGCTCGGTTACGCTTTCATGTGGAATAACCATTACTCTGAGTTCAACAACTATACTTACGAAGGTGGTATTCGATTTGCAGCTGGTGCCGGCTATAAATTCCCAATTGATGATGATCACATGTTGATGTTTTCACTCAATTACAAACAGCAATATTCATCCATTACTTACGAATCTCCATCTAGAGATTATGTCGACAGATTAGGGTTCAATCTATTGGTGTTTAAAATTGGATTCATGCTGTGAGAATCCTTTCACTCATAATGTTATTCATGTGGAGTTGGTTTTCAGCCTACTCTCAAATTCTTATTACCGAGTATCAAACCAACAACGAAACTACTCTGCAATACAAAGGTGATTATCCAGATTGGGTAGAAATACACAATTCAGGCAATCAATCAGTAAATCTGGAGGGATTCATGATCTCCGATAAGCTTGATAATCCTTCAAAATTTCTATTTACTAATGTAACCATTCAGCCTAACCAATACCTGCTGGTTTATCTGGATAGCGACTTAGATCCCGATCAATTATTTGAAGCTGATTTTGGCTTGAAAGACGGAGTTGATTCACTGTATTTATTCGATCCTTATTCAAATGTGCTCCAAACGCTTTTTACCCGATGTGTGCCCGAGGATAGAAGCTACGGATTGCTGCCAGGAGATTCCATTTTTGATGTACTTACTTATCCAACTCCAGGTGCTGTAAATTCAGACAGTGTTCTTTCTCTTCAGCTATACAACGATACTTTACAAGTGAATTTATCGAGTGGATTTTACCCGAGCTCAATTGAAGTCAGTTTAAAGCCAACGGTTCAAACTACAGCTATTTTCTATTCTTTGAATGGTGATGATGCAGACTTGAATGAGGAGTACTACAATGCTCCGTTTACACTCCGTTCAAAAGTAGGAGAGAAGGATAAAATTGCAGATGAACCAACAGCTCCAGCTTGGAAAGAACCCAAAGAGCGGGTTTACAAAGCACAGATATTAAGAGCCAGAGGATATTATCAGGGTTGTCCCGTTACCGATGAGCAATTCCGAACGTATTTTATCGATCCGAATGTTAATGAAAGGTACTCTTCAGATATTGTGAGTATCATTTCAGATCGCGATAATTTCTTTGATGAGGAAGAAGGAATTTACGTGCCAGGAGTGAATTTTGATGAATCAAACGATGGTTATTCTGGCAACTATTTTATGAAAGGTGGAAGCTGGGAGCGTGAAGTCCATTTAGAGTTCTTTCGCCCCGATGGAAGCAGCTACTTAAAACGAAATGCTGGTGCCCGTATTCATGGAAATACAAGCAGAAGTTATCCGCAAAAATCCATTCGCATAGTCAATGATGCCGAATACGATGCAGATTCTGTTTTTCACTTCCCATACTTCTCAGATAGAACTTCAGATGAATACACAACTTTGATTTTAAGAACAGCTGGAGCAGATATTTCTAAAACGTTTTTTAAAGACCCACTCTGCCATGCTATAGCATCAGAGTTGCAAGTGGATTATATGAGTTCTCGCGCATCTGTTGTTTTCTTAAACGGAGAATATTGGGGGATTCATAATATCCGTGAAAGACAAGATGAAGGTTACATCGAGAAGTATTATGGAGCAAAGCCTGGAACGTATGATTTAGTCTCGATTAACAATTTCACTCTCGATCCATTTGAAGTTGAAGAAGGAACAATTACCGCTTACAATCAGCTGTTGAATTTTGTACATACCAATCAGTTAAATGATCGCGATGAATACGATTCGCTGTCGCAGATGATTGATATGACCAACTTTATCGATTATCACATTTTGCAGCTTTTTGTGGCCAATGAAGATTGGTTGAATGCCAATACCAAGTTTTGGCGTGTTCAGGCTGATACAGCCAAATGGCGCTGGTTGTTTTTTGATTGTGATCGTTGTTTTAACGACATCGACAACGAACGTTTGAAGGCTTTAACGAGTAACGTTGTTGAAACTACTTGGGCAAATTGGGCAACTGAATTACAGCGAGCTATTTTTCAGAATAAAGTGTTTATTGATCTATTTTCATCTCGATTTCACAGTTTGCTATCTACCTCGTTCAGTGCCAATAATCTGTTAGCAAAAATCGAAAGCTTTGAGCAAGAATATGCTCCTTTAGCCAATGAACATATTGACCGTTGGCGAATTCCTGAGGCATTTTACGAATGGCAAGATAATGTTGAGGCGCTCAAGATTTTTGCGGTTTATCGCCCAGTTGAAATGAAGTCTCAATTGCAAGATGTTTTTGAAAGTCCGTTTGTACTTTATCCAAATCCGGCATCTGATAAAATTCAAGTAATTTCTAAAGGTTCAAATACTGATTTTGGATTACTCCATTTAGAGGTTTTCGATCTTCAAGGTCAGCCAGTTTACACGATTCCAAATTATCTGTTAGGAGAACAAATCAGCACAGAAAATTGGGCCAATGGAATCTATACACTTCGACTATTAAACGGAGAGGTTTTCTACACCAAGAAGCTAGTTATTAGCAGATGATTTTCGTTTGAAAGTGTAGGATAAAGCCAGTTTAATTGCCGAGCTATGTTTAGGCTCATCTCCAAATTCTTGTGCTTGAAAAAACGACCTTTGATACAGATAGCAAACATCTAACTTCAGTTCTTTACTAAGCTCCGTTTCAATACCAAACTTGATTCGGTATTTAATATCATCTCGATCTTCAGGAATGTAAAAGTGCTCGTATGAAGCATACGGTTGAAATTCGTCTTCTAATTTGTATTGAATACCAAATCGGTTACGGTAAGCAAGAAGTTCATTGGTTTCACCAACCTTCCATTCATATTGGTATTTAAATCGGTAATCTACCTTCCAATCAGAATCAAAAACATCTGTTTTTAACTTCAACTCTCCAGTAATTCGATGCTCGTTGTTTTTTCGATGAACCGTTGTAAATCGGTATGAAGCACCAACATCCAAATAATCGGTTAACTCGCGTTTAGCACCAACTTCAGTGAATAGAATTCGCCATTCTTCTAAGTAGTCATTTGTTCGGTAAGATTCTTCTAAACTGAACTTCCACTTTTTGGTGGCTTTGTAATTAGCTTCTATTGAAGTCCAAAGTTGTTGAGCCTCTGCTTCGAAAAATGAAAAGAGTAAAAAGCCAATAATTGCGAATCGATATGGAAAATTCGCTCTCAAGTTTAATCAATCGTGGCAATACACTTTAACTCAATAGCAATTGGAGTGGGCAAAGAGTTGATTTCAACTGTAGTTCTACAAGGTTGATTCTCCTTGAAATACTCAGCATAGATGCGGTTAAATGTTTTGAAATCTCGTTTCATATCAACTAAGAAAACCGTTACATCAACCAGTTTATCCCATGATGATCCTGAAGCTTCTAAAACAGCTTTCACATTGTTAAATACACTGTGAACTTGAGCTTCAAAATCAAAGGCCTCAAAGTTTCCGTTGTGATCTAATTTCAATCCTGGAACGCCAGAATCAAACTCATCTGAGCCAGATGTACGCGGTCCAACTCCCGATAAAAACAACAGATTTCCAACTTTGCGAGCGTGTGGATATAAACCAACTGGTTTAGGTGCTTTGTCAGCATTAATTCTTTTAGACATGAGGTTCTTTTTTGAATGTTAATCCTTGTGCGATTAGCGCAAATGTAATCACAACGGCACAACCAATTAAATTATACCACAAGTAGCTGATGGATTCGATGATTTCGTAAACGGATAGGAAGTGTAAACTCAATACTGTCACCTCGCCAATTAGGGCGCCAATCAGCACAGCATTGCCTTTTATTTTCTTCAGGAAAAAGGCCACTAAGAAGATACCCAAGATGGTTCCGTAGAAAAGAGAGCCAAGTACATTCACTAACTGGATGAGGTTTTCAAATAACCGTGCACTTAAAGCAATAATGATGGCCATAACTCCCCAAATAGCGGTGAATAGTTTAGAGGCTATCAGGTAATGCCTGTCACTGGCTTCTGGTTTGAATAATCGCTTGTAATAGTCAACAACCGTTGTACTGGCTAAAGCGTTGAGTTCTCCTGCAGTTGAAGACATGGCAGCTGAAAAAATCACGGCTAAAAGCAAGCCGATAATTCCATGTGGCAAGTAACTCAAGATGAAAGTCAAAAAGACATAATCGGTATCTTTAGTTTCAATATTTGGATTGGCTTTTTCCAATATAGATTTTATTTCATCTCTTACTGCTTCTCCTTGATCGCTTTGATCTTTTGCAGTAGCTAACCAGTTATTTTTGGTGTCTTCGTTTGTCGCAGAAATGTAGTTTTCTAGTGCTGCTTTTTTCTCGTTGAAATGAACAGAATATTGCTCTTCCAATCGATTTAAATCACCTGCGTATTTAGTTTCTTTTGCTCTGTTAATTCCCGGTTGATTAAAGAATGCTGGCGGCTCATTGAATTGATAAAACACAAAAACCATCACCCCAACAAACAGAATGAAAAACTGCATCGGTACTTTTAAGATTCCATTGAAAAGCAAACCTAATCGGCTTTCAGAAATGCTTTTACCACCCAAGTAGCGCTGCACTTGCGATTGATCGGTTCCGAAGTAAGATAGCGAGAGGAAGAACCCACCCAAAATACCTGTCCAAATGGTGTAGCGGTTGTTGAGGTCGAGTGTAGTATCAACAATCTCCATCTTGCCCATATAACCGGCAATATCAATAGCATCGCCAAAGGCTAAATTTTCAGGCAAATAGCTTAAAATCAAAAAGAAGGCAATGAACATCCCGATGAAAATCACAGCCATCTGCCATTTCTGGGTAATGCTAACAGCTCGTGTTCCACCACTCACGGTGTAGATGATAACCAAAACACCTACCAGTAAATTGGTGAATGTGAGGTTCCATTCTAACAAGGTGCTCAACACAATTGCAGGAGCGTAAATAGTGATTCCAGCTGCTAATCCGCGTGAAATCAAAAACAAGAAAGCGGTCAATAATCGAACCCGAATATCAAATCGGTTTTCTAAATATTCGTAGGCTGTGTATACGTTGAGTTTGTAATAAATCGGAATGATAACAGCCGAAATAACGATAACAGCCAACGGCAAACCAAAATAGAATTGCACGAATCCCATTCCATTTTCATAAGCTTGCCCCGGAGTTGATAAAAAAGTAATGGCGCTAGCTTGTGTTGCCATGATTGAAAGCCCAATCGTCCACCATTTCATTTGATTGTCGCCCTTCAGATAACTGCTCATGTCGGCTTGCTGTCTGGTTTTCCAGGTTCCGTAAGCCACAATAGCAATGAGAGTTCCTAAGAGTACAATCCAATCAATAATATCCATGCAATGCTGTTTTTCAGTATTGTTCTGAGATGAAATAGTACACCACAATTTGGAGCACTAGTAAAAATAAAACCAGTGCGTAAAGCCTATTCCAGCTACCAAGCGGTGATTTATTTTCCATCTTTCGGTTGTCTGTAACTGATGATGTTTGCCCAAAGTCGGTATGCGCCAGGAACTCCAGCAGGTAATTCTCTAAAGAATGAAATTCCGGTGAAAATGTAACTTCCCTTGCCGTAGTGTGCCACCAATAAACTTCCTTTCATTGGTTCTTCACCTGGATCGTTCCACGAAATAAGTGGCGTGTAATTTTCATCCCACTCATCGGCAAAATACAAACCGCGCTCTTGTACCCAGTTGTTGAAATCAACATCGGTAATTTCATTGGGTTTTTTGAATAAAGCATGTTTCGGATCTAATAAAGTAGCTTCAGCTTCTTCAACAGTTACACGGTTGTATGAAATGTGCAACGGATAAGGCCCCACTTTTTCGGTTAATAAACCACGATTGGTATTGTATTGAACAACCACATGTCCGCCTTCTTCAATGTATTGATTCAACACCGATTGAAATGCTGGAAGTTCTTTTAGTACGTTGTAAGCACGAACGCCAATTACAACGGCATCATTTGCTTTTAGCGTTTCTAAATTGGCAGATTTAATGTCGATGAAATTTACAGTCAATCCCAATTGCTCAATAGCCGCAGGAACTTCATCTCCAGCACCCATGATGTAACCCACGTTTTGTCCAATCACTTTTGCTGGAGCAGAAACCAATTGCACTTGTGCATCTGGCATCACCACTTGCGTTTCAATATGTGGATAGGCTATTTCAATCAAGTCTTTCGCTTTTGCAGGCATTACCGAGCCAGCTAATTGAAAGGTTAAAGCAGCTTGGTTAACTCGGTTTGGAGGAGTGATTTCAAATTGCTCAACCACCATTTCACCTGCTTTCAATTCATCAATTTGAACTGATTTTGGCGTGATTGTCCATCCTTGTGGAACATTAGGAGAAACTGTAAACGATTTAGCATCTTTCTCGTGAGCCGCCACTTTTACGGATATCTTTTTGGTTTCAGATCCTGTAAATACCAATGCTTTTACATCTGGAGTTGCAGTAATTGTAGGGATAACATTTACTTCTCGGTGCAACTCTCCTAAAGCTCTATCAACCCATTTATATTGAATTGGAATGTTATAAGTAATGGAGACGTCATTGTATTTAACCGTTACTTCAGCCGATGTAAACGCTGGATTTTGTGGTAATCCCAGCCACTCTTTTTTACTGATTACAAACAAATCGTTTTGTGCAGGCTCATTCAACCAATATGGATTGGTGATTTCATTGGGTGCCGTCAAGTTGATGTTTTGCTCAAAGTTGGAGTTGTTCAAATCTTGCATCAACGTGAATTTTTGTCCGCCAACTGCAATTTTTGTGATTGAGAATTTGGTTGAATTTTGAGCCACAGCTTGTAAGGTAGCATCAAACTGTTGTCTTGGAGTAACCAGTGGTTTATCGCTTAATAACTCAATATACAAGCCTCCGCAAGCAGCAATAATGTCTCTGGTTTGTTTTAGCTTGTATGCTTTGTACTGGTTTTCAGGCATGGCTTCAATTTGAGTATAAATCTCAACCAATGCAGCAATGGATGTCTCTGGGTGGTTTGGATTGAATTTCTCTAAAACTGCGTTAATAGCATTTCCGATTGCTTCGCCACCTTCAACACGTTTCCAGCTTAAGTCTATTCCTTCAAATAGGGTAGTAGTTGCCGTTTCGCCTTTGGTGAATTCCAAGTATTCAATTTGAGATCCTTTTGCCAATGCTGCTCCAAATCCTTGTGAACGGTGTTGCGAGCGGCTCATTCCAGCAATTTCAGAATATGATTTTCCTAACAGCGGATTGTAAGCCCCAACATCTACTTTCAAATATTTATAGCTGTTTTTTTCAATGTCTTTATCCCACCAAGAAGAGTTGTTGAAGAACATGCGAGTAGGTTCCCAGGTTCCGTATTTTTTAGCACTTGTTGGATACGCATTAGGGTCTGCCGCCATCTCAAAAGCTTGTTCAGCTAGTATTGCTGAGGTGCTGTGATGACCATGTCCGGCATAATTATTCGGAGGAAAGCGTAAAACAATTACATCGGGCTTGAATTTTCGGATGGTCATTACCATGTCTGATAACACGCTGTCTTTGTTCCATTTTAGAAGTGTCTCATCAGAATTTTTAGAGTAGCCAAAATCCAATGCACGACTAAAAAACTGTTCTCCACCATCAATTTTGCGTGCTTCACGAAGCTCTTGTGTTCGAATCAAACCCAACAAAGCTCCTTTTTCATCACCAATTAAATTCTGGCCACCATCACCACGAGTTAAAGCTAAATATGAAGTTCTCACTTTTTGCTCGTTTGCTAACCAAGCAATCAATTTGGTGTTTTCGTCATCGGGGTGAGCAGCCAAATACATGGCGTTACCAACTGTGTTTAATTTTTCAAGCTCTAACTGAATGCGAGCTGCATCCCATCGAGGTTGAGCGAGTAAGGCAGTTGAAATAAAGGTTAAAACAAAAGCTAAGCGTAAGCTCAAAGTCATATCGATTGATTGTTTGAATTTTATTCGGTTTCGAATTTATAATTAATTGATTCTATGATTGAAACCAATTGTGCTTTTCCATTTTCAAAACCAAAAAATTTTCAATTAAGGAAAATCCTGCTTGTTTTGCCAAACAAAAGAGCTTGTAAGGATGTTAAAGTTTAGCTAATGCGATCAGATTGATCCAAAGCACTCTCTCCGTTACCTGTAAAAAAGTTAGAAATCCATTGCTAGATTCTGGTTTAACAACTTGGGATTGAGCAGCTTTTGTATTGTTAATTATTTAGAAATCATTTACCATGAACAGTTGGTGGCACATACAAACAAACCGTGGCGAATCGCTCAAAGAGCTGAGTGATCGCAACAAGGTGATGTTGGTATTCCTTCGACACTTCGGGTGTACATTTTGTCGCGAAGCTTTAGCCGATATCCACAGGAAAAGAGAAGAAATTGAAAATGAGGGCGCAATCATTGTGCTTGTTCATCAAATAGGAGATAAGCAGGCTGATGAGCTTTTAAGGTTATACCATTTAGAGGATATCCATCGCATCAGCGATCCGAATTTAGAGATATACCATGCATTCAACTTAAACAGAGCAACTTTTAAACAGCATTATGGCTTGCGCGTAATGATTCGAGGATTTGTTGCTGGATTGATAAAAGGACACATGCTAGGCCCCGAGCAGGGTGATGGCTGGCAAATGCCAGGTGTTTTTATATTGAGAGAAGGAAAAATCATTGATAAATACATACATGAATATGTATCTGATCGCCCCGATTATTCTGAATTATCTGCTTGCGATTACAAGTCACCAGCGCACACATAGTTTCCTTATGTTTGCTGAAAGCACTACCGTATGAGTAAATCCCTTTCTCTGCCCAAAGTCAATGTTATTGAGAAATCGCACATCATATTGGCGATTCTAGGTATCATGCATATTGTTGGGCTTATTGGGTTGAATTCAGAATTTCAAGAAACATTTCAGCTGCTTACGCCAGGTATGTTATTGCTTTCTGTTACTGGCATGTTGTTGGTGCAGAAAGACATGGATCTGTGGTTTTGGTTAGATGTTATTCTTGTCATGTTCATCGGGTTCTTTGCCGAATGGCTCGGTGTGAATTATCAAATCATTTTCGGAAATTACTATTACGGTGAAACGCTCGGCTGGAAGCTAGATGGAGTTCCATTGATGATTGCAGTAAATTGGATTATGGTTGTGATGGCTTCATCTGCCGCAGCAAACAACATTCCATTGCCTTGGTATATGCAGGCATTTCTGGCAGCTATATTAATGGTTGTTATCGATTTTTTGATTGAACCCATCGCATCACATTTCGATTTTTGGCATTGGAAAAAGGATATTATTCCTACTCAAAATTTTGTAGGCTGGTTTGGTGTTTCACTATTGATGCAGCTCATTTATTTCTACATCGACTTTGATAAGCAAAACAAAGTAGCCTACGGATTGTATTTCATATTATTCGGGTTTTTCACCCTGCTCAATTTTACAATCTAAATCAGAAAATAAACTTCATGTTAGCACGAGTTGTTGGTTCGGGAATTGCAGGAATAGCCAGTAGTATCCGATTGGCAGCCAAGGGTTATGATGTGCATGTGCATGAGGCGAACAGTTATTTAGGTGGCAAATTAACGGCCTTCGCTCAAGAGGGTTTTCGCTTTGATGCTGGGCCATCATTATTCACCATGCCTTTTTTAGTAGATGAGCTTTTTGAATTGGCTGAGAAAAATCCTTTAGATTATTTCGAATATCAACGATTAGATAAAACCTGTCATTATTTCTGGGAAGATGGTTTGGTGATTCACGGTCACGCAAAACCAACTGATTTTGCGCAAGAAGTGGAAAGCAAGTTGGGAGTTAACCAGCAAGTGATTTTAGATTTTCTTGAACACAGTGCGTTGCTCTACAACAAAACGGCTCCCGTATTTTTAGAACGCTCTCTACACGTTTGGAAGAATTATTTCACAGCTGAAGTTTGGGAAGCTTTCAAACACGTTCATCAATTGAATTTGACTTCAACCATGAATCAAGTTCATCAATCAAAATTGAAAGAACCACATTTGGTGCAGTTGTTTAACCGATTTGCGACTTACAACGGAAGTAATCCATACAAAGCTCCGGGTGTGTTGAGCATCATTCCGCATTTAGAACACAATCAAGGAGCGTATTTCCCGAAAGGTGGAATGCATTCCATTACTCAATCTTTGGTGAAGTTGGCTCAAGATTTAGGTGTTACCTTTCATTTGAATCAACGGGTTCAGCAAATTGAAGTGGAGAATGATCGTGCTACCGGAATTGTTGTTGACGATAAATTACTCCCTGCCGATTTGGTTTTTAGCAATATGGATGTAGTGCCAACATACTGCAAATTGATGCCCAATCAACAAGCTCCTGAACGTACTCTAAAGCAAGAGCGAAGTAGTTCTGCTTTGATTTTTTATTGGGGGATGGAAGGTCTTTATCCGGAACTTGATGTTCACAACATTCTATTCAGCGATCGATATCAAGAGGAATTTAAATCGCTTTTCGAAGATTTTGAATTGTTTGAAGACCCAACGGTTTACATTCATATTTCGAGTAAAGTTGAAAAGCAAGACGCGCCTGAAGGTTGCGAAAATTGGTTTGTGATGATCAATGTTCCGGGTAAAGGAGAAATGGATTGGGAAACATTAATTCTGATTGCTAAATCGAGAATTATCTCAAAAATTGAGCGAATTCTTCAAAAAGAAATAGCAAGTAAAATTCAAAACGAATCGGTTTTACATCCGGGTTTGATTGAGCAAAGAACAAGCAGTTACCAAGGTGCATTGTATGGCTCAAGTAGCAACAACGCCTTCAGTGCTTTTTGGCGACACCCCAACTTTTCTCAGAAAATTAGAGGGTTGTATTTCTGCGGTGGAAGTGTGCATCCCGGTGGTGGAATTCCACTGTGTTTGCTTTCGGCTAAAATTGCAACCGGATTGGTTTCGGCTCATTCATAAATTTATTTCGAACAAAATGTGATTTGGGTTGTATTTATTGGTGGACGTAATTCTGCTTAATTTTACACACTCATGCAAGCAATAATCTATAGCGCCATTTTCGTTGCCACATTCCTTTTTATGGAATTTATGGCTTGGTTTACGCACAAATATGTGATGCATGGTTTTTTGTGGATTTGGCACCGCGATCATCACCAAAAAGAACCCGGTTTTTTTGAGCGTAACGATCTGTTTTTTGTGATTTATGCCTTGCCGAGTATGTTGCTCATTTTCTTTGGGTCTCTCAACGGAATTGACTGGCGCTTTTTTGCTGGTTTTGGAATCATGGCTTACGGATTCACGTATTTTATGGTGCACGATGTATTTATTCACCAGCGATTCAAATGGTTTAGAAAAGCCAATTCTACGTACTTCAAAGGTTTGCGTAAAGCACACAATGTTCATCACAAGTATCGTGAGAAAGAAGGTGGTGAATGTTTTGGAATGCTTTGGGTTCCTATTAAATACTTCCGCGAATCTGCTCGCAAATCAAAAGTTAAAACAGCCTAAATGCTCGAAACCAAATGGCTATATCTTGGGCTGAATGCAGTAGTATTGAGCATTCCTCTGTTGCGAAGTTTTGAAACGCAAAAAGTGCAGTTTTATAAACGCTACAAAGCGCTTTTTGCATCCATCATTCCGGTAGCTATTTTCTTTTTGATTTGGGACATCTGGTTCACCGAAATGGGCGTTTGGGGGTTCAATCCAAAATACCTTAGTGGAATTGAAGCGTTTGGTTTGCCATTGGGCGAGTATCTGTTTTTTATCGTTGTGCCCTATGTGTGTGTTTTCATTTACGATTCCGTGAATTACTTCTACCCAGATGGAGGTTTCTTTGCTAAAAACGTCAACAAATTCTCTACATTTTTAATGGCTTTTGGAGCAGCAATGGCCGTTTCCTTATTCGGAAGAGCTTATTCCTTGTCAACGTTTTTACTGTTAGCTGTTTGGGTTGGATATCTACATTATTACCTCAAACCAACATGGTTGCCCAAGTTGTATCGGGCGTATACCATCGCTTTGTTGGGTTTCTTTTTCATGAATGGCATTTTAACTGGAACAGGTATTGAAGAGCCTGTTGTTTGGTACAAAGAAGCTGATTTCTCAACGCGAAGAATAGGCACCATTCCCATTGAAGACATGTTTTACGGCTTCATCCTCATTTCTATGAATATCGCTCTGTACGAATATTGGTGTAAGCGATTTGGATTGATACTTCCATCAAAATCAAAAGCATAAAAAAAGCGGACTTGAAACTTCAAATCCGCTTTTCTATTTCTAAAGCAAACGCTTAGTCGTTCAGCTGTGCTAAAACGTGTTTTACGTTTGTTTTTTCGTCTAACATTTTCTCCAAGGCTTCAATAGAAACACGTTCTTGTTCCATGGTATCGCGGTAGCGAATGGTAACCGTGTTGTCTTCTAATGTTTGGTGATCTACCGTTACACAGAAAGGAGTACCAATGGCATCTTGTCTGCGGTAACGCTTACCAATAGAATCTTTCTCATCGTATTGGCAGTTGAAATCAAATTTCAATCGGTTGATGATCTCATTTGCTTTCTCAGGCAAGCCATCTTTCTTCGTTAATGGAAGAACTGCAGCTTTGACTGGAGCTAAGAATGCAGGAATGTTCAATACCGTACGCTCTGAATTATCTTCTAATTTCTCTTCAACCAATGAATTGCTCATTACAGCCAAGAACATACGATCTAAACCAATTGAAGTCTCAACCACAAATGGCACGTAGCTCTTGTTGTCTTCAGGATCGAAGTATTGCATTTTCTTACCGCTCAATTCTTCGTGAGCAGATAAATCAAAATCAGTACGAGAGTGAATTCCTTCTAACTCTTTAAAGCCCATTGGGAAATCAAATTCGATATCTGCTGCCGCATTAGCGTAGTGAGCCAATTTGATGTGATCGTGGAAGCGGTATCTGCTAGCGTCAAAACCTAAAGCTTTGTGCCATTTGATGCGTCTTTCTTTCCAAGTGTTGTACCAGTCAATTTCAGTTCCTGGTTTCACAAAGAATTGCATTTCCATTTGTTCAAACTCGCGCATGCGGAAAATGAACTGACGTGCGATAATTTCGTTACGGAAAGCCTTACCAATCTGAGCAATTCCGAAAGGTATTTTCATACGTCCCGTTTTCTGAACGTTCAAGAAATTCACGAAAATCCCTTGAGCTGTTTCTGGACGTAAATAAATCTTGTTTGAGTCATCGGCAATGCTACCCAACTCGGTGCTGAACATCAAGTTGAACTGACGCACATCTGTCCAGTTTTTGCTGCCTGAAATCGGACAAGTAATGCCCAATTCTTCAATCAGTTGCTTCAACGCTACCAAATCTTCGTTTTCAAGATACGTGCGCATGCGGTCTTCAATCATTTTGATTTGGTCGTTGTATTTCTGAACCTTTGGATTGGTTTCTAGAAACATCGCCTCTTCAAAAGATCCGCCAAAACGCTTAGCAGCTTTGGTAACTTCTTTTTTGATTTTACCACGAATTTTTTCGATGTGCTCTTCTAGCAATACATCGGCACGGTATCGTTTTTTACTGTCTTTGTTATCAATCAACGGATCGTTGAAAGCATCAACGTGTCCACTGGCTTTCCAAGTTTTTGGATGCATGAAAATTGCGGCATCAATACCCACAATGTTATCGTGCATTTGCACCATTGATTTCCACCAATAATCCTTGATGTTTTTCTTCAATTCGGTGCCCAGTTGGCCGTAGTCGTAAGTAGCACTTAGGCCGTCATATATTTCACTTGATGGAAAAACAAAACCGTATTCTTTAGCGTGCGATACGATTTTTTTGAGTTTGTCATCTCCAGTTGTACTCATGCGAATGGTGCGTTGATAATCTTAATTATAATGCAAGTTTATGCCGATTGGCACAAAGAATAAAGTTTGAAGCACAAAAACTTCAAACCATTAGCTGCAAAAGTAAACCGAAATGAAATATAAAGTGGCGAAGTTGCCCGTTGGTTTAGTTTAAACCGTCAGATGCATCAGAATCAATTGTAGTAGGGGTTTCAACACTTAGCGGAGAGCGCTCCATTTTCTTGGTATTGATGTGCATAATAAGCATAAGAAGTATTGTTAATGGAATGATGTGCTTAGCATATTTTTCTACAATTGGGTCGGTTGTCATATCCTAAAGTTTGTTTTTCGAGTGACCTAAAATTACGAATTGGATGCATAAATACTGCAACCGAATTTAAATTCAAATAGTTTGGAATCGTAAATCGAGGACCTCCAAATTATATTTTGCAGGTTAATTGAATATGAATTTTTATTTGTGAGTTGCGCATACGATTTACATTTGCAGCATGATAGAAATAGGCGATACACTGGTTTCAGAAGATGTGTTAGAAAAGCGTTTTGTGTGCGATTTGTCTGCTTGCAAAGGCGCCTGTTGTGTTGAAGGCGATTCTGGTGCTCCTTTAGGTGAGGAGGAACTGCCAATCATGGAAGAGATTTACCCGAAGGTGAAGCCTTATATGCGTGCCGAGGGAATTGCTGCTGTTGAGAAACAAGGCGTTTATGTAAAAGACAGCTGGGATGGTGAAATGGTTACGCCTTTGGTAAACAACAAAGAGTGTGCTTATGTAACCTTTGATGCTGATGGAACGGCTAAATGTGCCATTGAGCAAGCGCACCACGATGGTAAAATTGATTTCTACAAACCCATCAGTTGCCACCTTTATCCAGTACGTATTAAGAAGTATCGCAATTTTGATGCGGTTAACTACGATAAATGGGATATCTGCAGCCCAGCTCGTTCTTGCGGAATGAAACTAGATGTGAAAGTGTACCGATTCTTAAAAGGGCCACTCATTCACAAATACGGTGAAGCTTGGTACAACGAGTTGTGTGCCGTTGATGAAGCGCTGAGTAAGAGAGGGGAGTAGATTTTATTTAACTTGGTCTTGATTAATCCTAAATATCTGACCAAATGCTCATATTCTTAATTATTCTGGCAATCTCCGTGCTTATATTTTTTGCTAGTAAGTCAAATTCAAAGAAAGAGTTAGTTAAACCGAAACAGCCTAGTACCTTCAAAAAGAGTAAATGGGAATTAGTTACTAGAAACTCTGATAGATGGTTTGAACTTGGCTACGGAGATGGCTCTTTATTTCCTGGCTATGGGAAGATATACAATAGAGAGTATAAGGTTTGGTACTGTGAAGTAGGCTCGAAAGATGAAAAAGGAGTTTGTAGTTATGAAGATACCTATCCAATTCATTATACTCCAAAAGATTATGAATTAATCACTGGAAGTAATATCGCATTAGATTCTTTGGAGAAAACAAGAGGGTTTGAAGCGTTGTATACTGGGTTAGATCATGAGAATAGAAAACGCTGGTATTTTGGGTTAGTTAAATCAACACCTACTTGGATTGAAACCGACAGAGCCTTGGAGGGTACTCTAGATTCCAAAGTCAAAAAGCAAGTTGAAATTCCAGATGGTTTAATAGAGCTAGTTTATAATTCGAATCAATGGAATAAACTTGGTTTGGACAAAGCTTTTCCAGGTTACGGTGAGCTATATGAATCCGTATTTAAAGTATGGTATGTGCCAGTTGGAACAAAAGACGATTCAGAAAAGATAGATGTTAAAGCGTATGTTACGTTTTATGGTAATGATCGTATAATTAGACACTTTGATGGTGTTACGTCTCAGGTTGATTTATTGAAGAATTCTTTTATTCAGTTCGATCAACTGAAAAACACTAAAGGTTATAATCAGTTGTATAGCGGTCTTGAAGGAGCTACAAAACGTAGGTGGTATATTGGACTTAAAGAATCTGTTACAACTCGTTTTTTTGCGGTTGCTAGAAACGAATAATATATATGATCATGGATGGAGATATAAATAAGTTAATCATCTTAAGAAAACTGATTGAAGAGGGATGGAATTCAGGTGATTCTGGTAAAACGGTTCTAGATCTTTTGGAAGAATTGAAAGAAAAATACAATTCCAAATAATCCCCTCCCGGTCATTTTTAACTATTGATTCAGGGTGTTCAAAATCAACAAGAGCTAATCCGTTTACTCATGCGGATTCCAAGAAAAAATCGCTTCGTTTTTTAACAAATCACTTATTTAAGCGAATGTGTAAAACTTCGCTGTTTTGTGAATTAATACATCAAAAATGGGGTTGATGAACTTGTCAGTTTTCACTCTCTTTGTAAGAGTCAAGTCAGCTGTCTGGCTCTGATAATTCCATTTCGATAACCATCTCATTACCCGAAAGTTAAATTTATAGTATTGAAAATCAATTTCTTAGGGCTTTTTATCGAGCCCTGAGCTGAAAATAGTGTCATGTTATGAGTGCAAACGATCAAGTGAAAAACGAGAGCCAAAAAGAAGAAGCAGTAGGTGTAACAACCAGAGGTGGAGATGCATCCGTTGAGAAGGACGAACCGATTCTTCAACCCAACGATGGTCGCTTTGTACTTTTCCCGATTGAGCACGATGATATTTGGCAGTTCTACAAAAAAGCAGAAGCTAGTTTTTGGACAGCAGAAGAAATTGATCTTTCTCCAGATTTAATTGACTGGGAAAACAAATTGAACGATGATGAGCGTCACTTCATCAAACACGTTTTGGCATTTTTTGCTGCCAGCGATGGTATCGTAAACGAAAACTTAGCTGAAAACTTCTTGAGCGAAGTTCAATATACAGAAGCCAAATTCTTCTATGGTTTTCAAGTAGCTATTGAAAACATCCACAGCGAAACATACTCTTTGTTGATTGATACTTATATCAAAGACAAGGCTGAAAAAGGTGGCTTGTTTAAAGCATACGAAACATTGGATTGCGTGAAGAAAAAAGCGGAATGGGCTTTACGCTGGATTGATAAAGGAACTTTTGCTGAGCGTTTGGTTGCATTCGCAGCGGTAGAAGGAATCTTCTTTAGTGGCTCATTCTGTTCTATTTTCTGGTTGAAAAAACGTGGTCTTCTACCTGGTCTTTGCTTTAGTAATG
>MDTF01001216.1_pt1 | contig 25729 bp, 20 predicted proteins | sample 811191 | NCBI WGS metagenome assembly MDTF01 (sample SAMN05326649, study PRJNA326480) | marine metagenome | isolation source: seawater | place: Southern Ocean | collected 2011
ACATACTCTGAAAGCGCGCCATAAATAAACAAGGTGGGAACCGTATTTGTAGAAAGATGAATCTGCTTGGTAACATCTAAAAGATGAACGGACAATGCTTCCAGGTTAAATCTCCATGTATACCCACCTGATTTCTCTCTTCTTAAGTTTTTCATTAAAAAGGAAATTAATACAGGATCCTCACCAAGTTGGGATTCTAAAACTTCAAAGACTTCATTGCGAGAGTTAGCTATGGCAGGATTTGTTGATTTAAGTGCTTTGAAAATGTGCTCATGGTGAGGAGTGTATTCCTTAGGCGAGATGTCAGCAACAATTAATTTAGAGACTCTGTCGGGGTGGTTTTCAGAAAAAAGCATCACTGTTTTACCACCCATACTGTGTCCCAAAAGGCACGCTTTTTCAATGGAGTGGTCATCTACATATTTCAAAAGGTCTGCCGCCATTAATTCATAGGAATGGTCTTGTGAGTGTGGACTTTTCCCATGATTTCTGGCATCAATCAGGTGCACTCGGAATTCAAGAGCATATTTCTTAGCCAACGTTTGCCAGTTGTCCGAGCTCCCTAAAAGACCATGTAAAATTAAGAGGTCTTTCTTGTTTTCCTCCCCGAGTATTTTGCTGTGAAGCGCAACGGAAGTCATGCTTATTTAACTTTATCTAAGCAAGCCAGATAGTCGGCTATGGTTTTAGAAAGACCGGTGTAGAGCGCATCAGAAATGAGCGCATGGCCGATGCTTACTTCATCTAGGTAAGGAACATTGTTGGAAAAATCCCTCAGGTTAGAAAGGTCTAAGTCATGCCCAGCGTTAAGTCCTAATCCCAATCCGTGCGCAAGAGTAGCTGCCCTGGCATAAGGTATAGCTGCATCCTGCCCCATCTCTTTGTGCTTGATTGCGTAACCCTCGGTATACAGTTCGATGCGGCTTGTTCCTGTAAGAGCAGCGGCATAGATCCCTTCTTCAGAGGTGTCCATAAATAAGCTGGTCCTTATTCCTGCATCAGAAAAGCGGAGGATGGCTTCCTTGAGCATATGTTCGTGTTTCGGGACATCCCAACCTGCATTGCTTGTAATCACATCAGGCGGATCAGGCACCAAGGTCACTTGTTCTGGCTTCACTTCTAAGACGAGTTGTATAAAGTCCTCTGATGGGTAGCCCTCGATATTAAATTCACGCTGTACTATTGGACGCAAATCACGCACATCTTGATACGTAATGTGTCTCTCATCTGGTCTTGGGTGTACGGTTATTCCCTGTCCGCCGAAGGATTGGATGCTTGAGGCTGCATGAAGCAAATCAGGAACAGATCCACCCCTGGCATTGCGCAAAGTTGCAATTTTATTTACGTTAACACTTAGTCTTGTGTTTTGTACCTTCGAAGTGTCTGACATACGGCAAAATTAACTCATGAGAGCCCAGAATCTAATAACGTTTGATCTTCCTTTGCTTCTGCCTATTGATACGGTTTCTAGGGCTATCAGCTTGATGGATGAATACAAGGTGGCCAACCTGCCCATTGTTGTGGAGGACCAATTTCAAGGGCTTGTTAAGGAAGAAAATCTCCTTGAACATGATGAGACCGCTGTTTTAGCTGAGGTTTCGACGCATCTGATTAGCGTTGATCCGAACCTTCATCTGTATGATGTTGTTTCCCAAATGTCACGTGCAGAAGTGGATGTTCTTCCTGTCGTATTTCAAGGCAAATATATGGGAAGCATAGATAGAGGAGCTGTTATGAACTTTCTGACTACAGAAGCAGGCTGGGGGTTAGAAGGGAGTACCGTCATATTAGAAATCACCACGGCAAAGTACAGCTTGGCAGAAATTTCTAGATTGGTTGAAGAAAATGGCACCCAAATAACGAGTTTTAACATGACAGGGAAAGACTCAGGGGCTCTTGTTGTAACCATTAAATTAAACACGACAAAAATCGCAGCAATACTCGCCTCATTTGAGCGTTTCGATTATAAAATATTGACTTTCTTTAATTCGCCAGAAGTTGAGGACGAACTTCGAAGCAAGTTTGACGCTTTCATGCGTTATCTAGAAACAGATTAAGCCCATTAAATCAAAGTTTATGCGCATAGCTTTATTCGGAAAACCATTTAAGAAAAAACACAACGATGCCGTTCAGCATCTTGTTGACCGCATACACGGTCTAGATTCGGAGGCTTTTGTTTACAACGATTTCATGGATTTCCTCAAGGGGTCAATGAAAGTTCCTTCGACCTTGAAAACCTTTAATTGTGCGGAAGATATTAAAGGCTATGATGTTTTATTTTCAGTGGGAGGAGATGGAACATTTCTCGAGTCTTGTACTTTGGCTTCTGAAAATGGCATTCCTATCATGGGTATAAATACCGGTACATTGGGTTTTCTATCAAATGTAGGTACGGACTCTATCGATGAAGCCATAGATTCAATTGTCTCAGGAAAGACTTGGATAGATGAACGCTCTCTTTTAAAAGTTGAAGCTGAAGGCGTCGATCTGGGAACATTTCCCTACGCATTAAACGAAGTTGCCATTCACAAGCGAGATACTGCAAGCATGGTGGTTGTAGAAGTTCATCGTGAAGAGAGATTTGTTAATACTTACTGGGCTGACGGTTTAATTGTATCGACAGCAACAGGGTCTACAGCATACAACCTAAGTGTGGGTGGTCCAATTATATCACCAAGTTCTCAAGTCGTTGTAATTAGCCCAATCGCGCCACATAACCTTACAAATCGACCTTTGATCGTGCCTATCGAAGGTGAGATAACACTTTCGCCTGATGGACGTGACGCAAGCTTTTTACTTTCACTGGACAGCCGTTCATTTCGAATTGCTCCAAGGTCGAAAGTCACAGTTAACCCAGCTTCATTTAAAGCTCAATTCTTAAATTTGGCCCACCAAAACTTCTTTAATATTATCCGCTCTAAAATGCATTGGGGAATTGATCCGCGTGAACGATGAAAAGCTACATATACTTCCTTTTCATTTCGCTTATCACAGCAATACAGCCGGTGTCGATCGCCCAGACCTTTCAAAGCTCTAGCAAGGAAATTGGTTACCAAATTGGCACTTCTTATTACCTCGGAGACCTCAACCCTAAAAACCCACTTGGCGGCAGACAACACGTTACGCAGGGAGGGTATTATAGACATCACTTTAATTCGAGAGTGGGGGTGAGACTTCAACTTTTACAGGGCGTGGTTGAAGCATGGGATGAAGACAGTGAGAATGGTTGGGCTCAGAACAGAAATTTGCATGTTAGAAATAAGATTGTCGAATTTTCAGTTTCTGGAGAAATCAACTACATTGATCATGTTATGGGCGATCCTGGGGATAGACTCACGGGATATCTCTCTGCAGGCATTGCTTATTTTACCCATGATCCAGAAGCACAGGACAGTTATGGAAACTGGCATCCATTGCAGCCTTTAGGAACAGAAGGTCAGGGCTGGGTTCTTGACAACAATCCTTATAAACTAAGCGGTTTAGCTATTCCCATTGGCATGGGGTTTAAAATGAATGTGGGCCCAGCGATTGCTTTTCAGATTGAGTGGGGGCTTAGAAAGACATGGACTGATTACTTAGACGATGTAAGCCGATCTTATGTTAGCCCAGTTGAAATCAGGCAGTCTCGTGGGGATTTGGCTTTTGAAATGGCTGACAGAATTCTTGCTTTGCCAGAAGGAGTTTCTTCAGCAGAGGGTTTGCAAAGAGGGGATCCAGGTCTGGATGATAAATATGGCTACTTCCTAGCTTCCATTGCATTTAGAGTTAGCAAGAAACCAACATCATGCTGGAATCAATGAGTAGTTACAAAATGAATTCCGAAGAGGCAAAGATTAGGAAAGACCTGCTGAGTTCTTTTAATATTGACCCTCAAAACATCCCACAACACATCGCCATTATTATGGATGGGAATGGACGTTGGGCTGAAAACAGGGGTGAGAATCGTATTTTTGGACATTTAAACGGGGTCGAATCTGTTCGATCTGCTGTAGAGACGGCTGTTCAATCAGGGGTGAGGTATTTAACTCTGTATGCATTTAGTACAGAAAACTGGAACCGTCCCAAGGAAGAGGTTGCTGCGCTCATGGATCTCCTGGTATCAACGCTTGTTCAGGAGATGGACGATTTGAATAAAAAGGGAGTTAGATTGAATACCATCGGAGATCTTTCGGCTCTGCCCGACAACTGCAACAACCAATTAACAAAAGCGTGTGCGGAAGAGGTGGAAGAAGTTCGTTTGGACTTAATTCTGGCACTTAACTACAGTGCCAAATGGGAAATTATTCAGGCCGTAAAAGCCATTGTCAGTAACAACATGAGTGTTGATGAGATTACGGCAGATGCTTTTGAGAGCTTTTTACAAACGACAGGGATTCCGGATCCAGAGCTTATGATCCGAACCTCTGGTGAGCATAGGATAAGTAATTTTATGTTATGGCAATTATCGTATGCGGAATTCCACTTTACATCCGTACTTTGGCCCGATTTTCGTAGTGAACATTTCCTCACTGCAATTCAAGATTTTCAAAACCGAGAACGTCGTTATGGCGGACTTCTTCAAACGAATGATAAATGAGAGCTTTTTTGCTTGTAACAGCCTTTTTACTATCATGTGTTCTTTCATTTACTTCCGCACAAGACACTTCTGTTGAAGTCCTGGATCTAAGTATGTCTCAAGAATACCGAATAGGTGGCATTTCGGTTGTGGGAGCAGAATATACCGATATTCAAGCAATTAAATTGTTTAGCGCTTTGCAAGTCGGTGAAACAATTTCCATTCCTGGAGAAAAGATAGGTGAAGCCATTACAAACCTTTGGAATCAGGATTTGTTTGAGGATATAAGAATAGAAGCTGCTCAACTCAGAGAAAAGGATGTCTATCTAGTTATCCGCGTTAAAGAACTCCCTAGACTCACTCGCTATAGTATTGCGGGTGTAAACAGATCGGAACAAGAAACCATCAAAGGAAAAATAGATCTGATGACTGGTCGCATCGTGAATGAAAACGTTTTGGCCACAGCAACCAAACGGATCAAAGACCACTATCGTGACAAAGGGTTTTTAGATATTGATGTGTCCATTGTTCAGCAGGTAGATTCGTCATTTGCGAATGGAACCATTGTGCGCGTCAACATTGACAAAGGCGCAAAAGTCAAAGTAGACCTCATCACGATCAATGGTATTAAGGCTTTTGAAGCGAAGAAGGTAAAACGTAAATTTAAATCAACCAAGGAAAAAACCTGGTGGAGATTCTACAAGCCATCAAAATATTTGGCCAATGACTTTAAGTCAGATCAACAAGCTATCATTGCGATGTACAACAATGAAGGATACAGAAATGCTCGTATTCTAAGAGACTCCCTTTACAGAACTGAGAAAGGTCTTGTGGGTTTAATCGTTGATTTGGAAGAAGGAACTCAATTTAGTTTTGGCAACATTACGTTTACCGGCAACACGATGTACCGCACCACCCAACTTGACTCTATTCTGGGAATCAACAAAGGAGATGTATACTCGCTCTCTCATCTTGAAACGCGTGTATTTATGGATCCCAAAGGGATGGATCTCAGCTCTCTTTACCAAGATGATGGATACCTCACTTTCCGCGCCATGCCTATTGAACAACGTGTAGAAAATGACACGATCGACATAGAAATACGGATGATGGAAGGGATGCAATTTCGCATCGGAAAAATTCTTGTAGAAGGAAATACAAAAACCAACGATCACGTTATTTACCGAGAAATCCGTACACGTCCTGGCGATCTTTTCAGCAGAACAGATATCATCAGAACTCAGCGTGAACTTTCTCAACTGAATTACTTCAATCCTGAAGCTTTCGGAATCAATCCTATTCAACATCCTGAAGATGGAACGGTCGATATTGAGTACCAAGTAGAAGAGAAACCTTCAGATCAAATAGAGCTCAGCGGTGGTTGGGGCGGTGGTCGAGTAGTTGGCTCTTTGGGCCTTAGTTTCACAAACTTTTCAGCGAAGAACATGTTCAAGAAAGGCGCATGGCGTCCTATTCCTACTGGAGATGGCCAGCGCCTAAGTATTCGCGCACAGTCGAACGGATTGTACTTCCAGAGCTACAATCTGAGTTTCACCGAGCCTTGGTTGGGGGGTAAGAAGCCCAACTCATTGAGCATGTCAGTTTGGAAATCAGTACAGTCCAATGGTCAGCCTAAGTATATTGAAACTGGTGAAGTGAATGAGCAACGCAATTCTCTCGAAGTTCTTGGTGCTCAAATAGGTTTAGGCCAAAGGTGGAAGAAGCCAGATGACTGGTTCGTTCTTCGCGCCTCATTGTCGTACCAGAATTTCAATCTCAACAACTACGGTTCTTTTTTCAGTTTTTCGAATGGACGTTCAAACAACCTAGCCGCTGAAGTCACATTGGGACGTAACTCCATCAGCGACCCCATATATCCAACTTGGGGTTCCAATGTGGAAGTTAGTGTGAGAGCAACTGTCCCATACAGCGCATTTCGACCTGACGATTTCTACGAGGACCTTTCTTTAGAAGAGCAATACAAGTGGGTAGAGTACCACAAATGGAAGTTTAAAGCAGAGTGGTACACACCTTTGTCTAGAAGTGGTGGCGAAACCCCCCGCACCCTTGTCTTAAAGATGGCTGCTGGAGCAGGTTTAATAGGTCAGTACGACAGAGGCGTTCCGCTATCACCATTTGAGCGTTTTTATATGGGCGGAGTCTTCCTTAGTGGCTACACCCTTGATGGTCGGGAAATCCTCAACCTCCGAGGTTATGATGATCTGTCGTTAACAGCCCCAGACCCTCAAACAGGTGCTCCAGTTGCCGCGAAGTACACTGCGGAACTTCGCTATCCAATCTCCACGAATCCAAGCGCAACAATTTACACTCTTGCATTCCTCGAGGGTGGTTCAACCTGGGAAGATGCTCGCGCGTTCAACCCTTTTCAAGTCTACAGATCGGCAGGAGTCGGCCTCAGAATCTTTCTTCCAATGTTCGGCTTGCTCGGACTTGATTATGGCTGGAGAATGGATGATGTTAATGCAATTCCAGGGATGTCACAAGGCCAATTCCACTTTAGTATGGGGATGAATATGGGTGAGCTCTAGTCCAGATAACAATGATTCGTATAATTCCACGTTGTTAGTCAAGCGAGACAGCGTTCCGTTCATTAACTTCGCAAAGAATAACTTCAAGATGTCACTAATTTCTCATACTTATAAAATTACTCTTGCAGCTTTCGCGATTGCATTGTTCTTTTTCTCTCCTAAAGAAGCCTTAGGTCAAAAGTTCGCTTACATAGATTCTGATTATGTTTTGCTTCACATGCCTGATTATGCATCTGCTCAGCAGGAACTCAACACTTATGCTATAGAGTGGCAGGCAGAAATAGAAGCAAAGTTAGACGCTGCCGACAGGCTTGAAGTTGCTTACCGTGCCGAACGCGTTCTTCTCACAAAGGAAATGCGACAAAAGCGAGAGCAGGAAATTATTGAAAAAAGAGCGGAAGCAAAAGAAATGCAAAAACAGAAGTTTGGTGTGGAAGGAGAACTGTTTGAAAAGCGTCAAGAGCTTATTGAACCGATCCAACAGCTAATTTTCGAGGAATTAAAAGACATTTCAGGTGGATCGGGCTACATGGTCATTTTCGACAAAAGCAATCAAAGCAACATGCTTTATACCAATCCCAAATATGATGTCTCAGATCGTTTAATTAAAAAGCTGGGTTATGTTCCTGGCGAAACGATAGACGTAAAGAAAGAGGAAGGGGACGGTGGAGTCGTGGGAAAAGGTCGTGATGCGGTTGATGGAGCGCGAGACTCTGTTCGAGATGCAGGAAGGTCAACAATGGAAAGAGCACGAGGAGGTACCAATGGAGGAGCAAAAGGTGAAAAACACTAATTAGCCAATTAATTATTTAGCAATCAATCAATTTTTATGAAACAGTTTTTACTACTTTGTGGCCTTATCGGCTTCATGTCATTTGGAGCTTTAGCTCAAAAGTTTGGTCATATCGATGCCCAGAATTTACTTCTTAATCTTCCAGAGCGTGCTGAAGCACAAGCTTCGATCGAGTCTACAGCGATGGAGTTTGAGCAGGAGATGATGCGCATGCAAGAGGAACTTCAAACCAAGTATGCAGAATATCAGGCGAAAGCAGAATCTTGGCCAGCAGCAATTCGTGAATCTAAGGAGCGTGAGATTCAAGGGTTAGATCAAGGTCTACAAGAATTCAGCACGACTGTTCAAGCTGAGCTTGCAGGCTTAGAAGAAGCACTCCTATCACCAATGATAGCTCGTGTTCGTGAAGCAATCGAAGCAGTTGGGTCTGAACAAGGATTCACATACATTTTCGATGCAAGCATGGGCGCAACTCTTTACAATGGTGGTGAAGATGTCACAGATTTAGTTCGCACTAAGCTCGGCATGTGATAGAACATCGACCCATAGGAATTTTCGATTCAGGCATAGGCGGCCTCACAGTTGCCCGCGCAATAAACGACCTACTTCCAAATGAGTCTATTTTGTATTTCGGAGATACTGAACATTTGCCCTATGGAGAAAAATCTCCAGAGTTAATCAGGCGATACTCCTCGCGCATCGCTGAACATTTAGTGTCGAGTGGTTGCAAGGCAATAGTTGTTGCATGCAATTCTGCTTCAAGCAATGCCCTTGATGCGGTTGTTCATGCAGCAGGTCCAGATGTTCCTGTAATCGATATGGTGACACCTGTTGTTAGGTCAATATCAACTGAAGCCGGATGTGAACACGTTGGTCTAATCGGCACCAGAGCGACAATCTCTTCAGGACTTTATCGTGACACGATGAAACAACTGAACCCTAAAACCAAATTGGTGTCTCGGGCGACACCTTTGCTTGCCTCAGCAATCGAGGAAGGTTTTTTTAATGACAGTATTCCACTTGCGGTTTTAGAGGCATATTTTTCAGACACGAGTTTTGACAACATCGATTGTATGATTTTGGGCTGCACGCATTACCCTTTAGTCAAAGAAAACGTTCAAGATTTGTTGCCTAAGGGAGTTAAAGTAATCGATTCTCCTCAGCTTGTCGCCCAAGAATTGAAGCGACTTCTCACAGAAAGCGCCCAAATAAATCCACCAATACATAAGTTTCAGGTTTCCGATTTAACAGAAAACTTTAAATTTAGTGCCCATCATTTTTTTGGGTCAGATTTGAATTTAGAAGAGGTGAGTTTTCGTTAGAAACTCACATTCAGACTTCATTTCCCCGAAACCAGCCAGCATATTGTACATACCTGTCGGCTGTAGCGCGCAGGTGATCGGCTAACTCAGTTCTCACATCGCCCATATGTTTTGCAGGCACGCCAGCATAAAGCGTGCCTGGAGGAATTTGGGCCCCCTCTAAAACAACAGCCCCCGCAGCCACAACAGCTCCGGCTCCAACTACAGCATTGTCCATGACAACAGAACTCATCCCAATTAAGGCACCTTCACAGATATGAGCCCCATGGACGACTGCGTTGTGACCTATGCTAACTCTATCTTCTAAAACAGTTAACGATTTCCCGAATGTTCCGTGTATCACAGCACCATCTTGGATGTTTACGCGCCGACCCACTGAAATTGACGCTACGTCGCCTCTGACAATTGCGCCGAACCAAACGGTGCTTTCTTCACCCAGCGTCACCTCTCCTACTATTGTACAATTGGGGGCTAGCCAAACGGAATTTGAGATCTGAGGGGATTGACCTCTTGCGGGAAGAATAACAGGTATTTGTTTTTGCATAGCACAAATTTAACTTAACAAGTAGTCATCCAAGATTGTCTGTCAAACAACCTGCTCGCACCAGCTTCTGAAATGTGAGAAACTTGGATTACGCTGCTGTTGTCAACGAGAGCGGCCGTCATAGCTACGTTGTGAATGTGGTTTATCCCTCGATGTGAAATCTTCAAAGCAGATCTACAAGAATTGAGCAACTGTTCACTTTCTTTTGTCAGAGCAGGTCCGTTCATGCGTTTTTTCTTGCCATGATTGTGGCACATCCACTTTCTAACCCTGGCCACTCTATTTTTTGCATCATCCCATGCAAGGACCTCTGAAATATCTCCTTTGTGTTCATGCATCTCATGCCCCAATTCTAAATGTATTGCAATTCGATCTGCAATAGGTCCTGATATTTTTCTACGGTATTTTCTCATCTCACCTTTTTGACAGTCACACGAACCAGTCGTTCCGTTTCCTCTTCCACATGGGCACGGATTCATTGCAGCTATGAATAACGCAGAAGCGGGAAGGCTTGTCGACCCAGCCGCTCTTCCTAAAGAGATGTTTCGAGATTCCAAAGGGGATCTACATGCTTCGAGAGTCCTCCGACTAAATTCCGCGAATTCATCTAAGAACAACACTCCATTGTCTGCGAGACTCCATGCGCCTGGTATGGCCCCCCTGCCTTTCAGAGTGCTCCATGACCCAATCAATCCTTGCATGTTTGTTGATGGGTGAGGGGACAGCCATGGGGGGCGATTCTCGTTGCTTTTTAAGACCAGACCCGCAGCAGAATGTATGGATTTACATTTTTGATATTCTTTATCAGAGAGGTCAGGAAGCAGTGCGTGTATGCATTTTGCCAATTCAGTTTTGCCAGTTCCGGGGGCCCCTTGCATCAGAACATCATGCCTCCCAGCGGCAGCGATTACAGCCATTCTTTTTGCGGTTGGTTCACCTATAATGTTGTCGAATGTAACTTCACTGATTGGTGGTGATGCTTCTCCCGTATATGTGAGAAAAGAATCTGGTAGATCTCGTTTGTGATTTGTAGAATCAGGAGATTTTAAATACGCGATTATTTCACTAAGATGTGTAAAAGATTCTAGCGGAAGTAGAGAATCCCAGCTTTCAAGCTTTGTTGGCGCCAGAAGAATTTTAATTTTTCCGACATCGGAAAGCTCAAATGAAAATGTTTCACGACTCCCAAACATTGACGTTGCCCATGGTCTAAGGGCACCGTCTAATCCCATCTCACCTGCGGCTGCTATATGTTTTAGTGATGCAGAAGGGATAATTCCACATGAAGCAAGTATGGCCAATGCAATCGGTAAATCAAATGCTGTCGAGCTTCTTGAGAGGTCAGCTGGGGCGATGTTGACGGTAATCGCTTTGCCAGGCCAATGATGCCCACAAGCGATCAGTGCTGATCTTATTCTTGTAGATGCAGCTTTAGCGGCTTGATTGCCAATGCCAGAAATGCGAAATAAAACACCTCTTTCAGCTCTTAATTCAATGCGTACAAAGGAAGGTGAGCCGGGTGAGCCGGCAAACCCGAAAGTGGATACGATCATGTTGAGAATCTTAAGAGTTCGAGGGGAACGATTTTTCTATGAAGTCAATCATAGCGTGGATGCATTTGATGTGCATCTCTTGAATGCGGTCAGAATATCCATCCCAGGGAATTCGAACTTCAAAATCACTTAAAAAAGCCAGTTCACCTCCATCACCACCAGTAAGTGAAATCACCTTCATGCCTTTGGTGTTAGCCATACGAGCTGCTTCGAGAATGTTGGGACTATTTCCACTCGTAGAGATTGCTAGTAAAACATCTCCAGGTCGACCCAGAGCCTCTACTCCACGAGAAAATATCTTATCGAAACCGTAATCGTTCGCTACACATGTAATATGTGCCGGGCTACTTAAAGCGATAGCGGCGTAGGCAGGCCTGTCTTCTCGAAATCTCCCAGACAGTTCTTCAGCAAAATGCATCGCGTCGCTCATGGAGCCGCCATTTCCGCAACTGAGTATTTTCGAGCCTGATTGAAGGCAATGACTGAGGGCTTCGGAAGCAGAGTCAACAGAAGAAATAAATGCTTCATCTTCTATCAAACTCGATAAAAGTGAGAGCGCTTCTCTTAAATGTGTTCTTGCTGCAGGCATGTCCTCTAAGGTATGGGGTAAAAGTGGTTTGTTAAACATGCGACAAATCTGGTGCAAGATTTGTCGAAGAATTTTAAGAGTTTGTCCCCGTGCTTCAGAACTTTGTTAGCGCATCATTGAGGTAGGCGAGGAAAACTTCTGGGTCTGGATCGTACCCTGCAGAACCGCCTATTTGGCTTCCAGTATGATCGACTAAAACATAGTAAGGCTGTGCATTTCGGTTAAACTGTGACGCCTGTAGATAAGACCACTTCTTTCCGATGTTGCGAATGTGAAACTCCTTGCCGCCGTACTCTTCAACCCGCCATTGACTCTCCGGAAGTTTCGTTCGATCGTCTACATACAAAGAAACGATGATCACTTCTTCGTTCAATATTTTAGCGACTCTCTCATCTGGCCAAACTTGCTCTTCCATTTTTCTGCAATTCACACAAGCCCAGCCAGTAAAGTCAAGAAGAAGAGGTTTGCCTGAAGCAATCGCCGCTGCCATGGCTTCATCGTAATCGGTATAGTGTGCCTCTACATGCCCTTCGTTGTGGTCATAGATGCTGTAAAATGCAGGAGGTGGAAATCCAGAGATTGCATTTACAGATCCTCCCCACAATCCGGGCACCATATATCCACTAAAGAGGAGAAAAATTGTCCCGAGAACTTTGCGAGTTGTACCTATTTTCGCTCCTTTGCTGTCGTGGGGGAAACGAATGATCCCGAAGAGGTAAATGGCAATCACAAGGGATACAATGATCCAAATGCCGATGAAAACTTCTCTTGGAAGAAGTCCCAATTGAAGAACCAGATCAGCATTGCTCAAGAACTTAAACGCAAACCCAATTTCCACAAGACCCAATACCACTTTTACTGTGTTGAGCCATCCACCCGCCGTAGGGAGTGAGTTGAGGTATCCCGGAAAAGCACTGAAGAACATAAAAGGCAAGGCAAGTGCGATTGAAAAGCCAAGCATGACTGAAGTTGGAGCTGCGTAAGATCCTGTAGCCGCGCCCGCAAGTGCACCTCCAATAAGTGGTCCTGTACACGAGAAAGAAACGATGGCTAAGGTAGCAGCCATAAAGAAAATCCCAATCAGACCGCCTTTGTCAGATGCTGCATCAGCTTTGTTAGCCCAACTCTGCGGCAGTGCAATCTCGAAAAAACCAAGGAAACTGATTCCGAAGAGCATCAAGAGAATAAACAAACCTACGTTGAAGTAGGGGTCGGTAGAAATCACATTCATCACATCAACCCCGAAAATGGCTGTAAGAGATAATCCCAGAGCTGTATAGATGAAGATGATAAAGAATCCATAGATACAGGCATTTTTAATGCCTGCTGCTTTCGTCTTACTTGTTTTGGTGAAGAAACTCACAGTCATAGGAATGAGTGGGAATACACAAGGCGTGAATAGAGCTGCAAGCCCCAGACCAAATCCCATGAGAAAAATCAACAACAACCCTTCGTCTTCTTTTGAATCGCTTTCAGTCGTGCCAGAATCTTCCTCGCCCTCTATGCTGTGAGGAACACTTTCTTTACAGAGGTGTTTTGATGGAGGACAAAGATCAGGTAGTGAAGATGCAGGCTTGATGTCCGAAAATGCTAATTTGTAGTAAATGTCAGTAGGAGGTAGGCACATTGTAGAGTTGCACAGCATGTATAGAAGAGATCCACTCAAAGTATCTGGAGCAGAGATGTTCTTCAGTTGAAGTGTCGCTTTCCAGTAGACTTCTTCTTCTAAAAATTTAAGCTCCATCATGAAGTTGGGGTCGTACTCAGTGAGAGGTGTGCACTCCTCGACTCCTTCAATTATTTCTCCTTCATCTGTGTAAAACGCTGTCGCAATCGGACCATCATCTGTGGCTAAAAATTGTGAATAAATATGCCAACACGGGTCAATTGATGCGTGATATACGACTTGTACTTCGTCTTCATTCGCACCTTCATAGAGATTGATTTCCCATAAAATGGGATCTTCTATTTGAGCTGAAGCATCATATATACTGGTAGTTGCGAGTATAAAAACTGAGAGAAAGGCCGTTATAATACGTGTCATTGTAAGAATTTTCTTGGGTTCAAAGATAGTTCCTACGCCGAGCTTGTGAAATCGTTTCATGTTTTTAGGGAGTTAGGCATGGGTTTTAGGGACATATTCACTCAGATCTTAACCTCTAAAACCCATCGTTTTTCCGAATGGGTCAGGGAAACTTTCCGAGAAATTCTAGACCAAACACCTTTTTCCCCAGCCACGAAAACCCACAAGATATTTCCATTTCCATCTTCGAGTACGCGAGCTGACGATCTCGAAAGATGTGGGACCTTCCATTGAGTGAGCAAGTCACTAATATTTACGCTTCCTTCCATTCCGCTCGGATCTAACTTGTCTCCCGTATTCCATGTTCGCCAAACGAGAGGGTGCTCCAGAGCGTGAAAATCTAGCCATAGGATTTCTGGCGTACGTGGAGGAACCAATTCTAAGTCTTCTGTTTCGCAGGTCCATGAAAGATTTCCACAGGATCCATTTTCAGTATTAAGTGAACATGCAGCAAGATATGTGTCCAGTTCTTTGTCTGCTTCGAGCTTTCTTAAAACAATGTATTCACGTTCGCGAACCAAGGAGTCATCTTCAAAAACAACTTCTGCTCCGATTGAGGATCGTTTGAGAATGTATGCTTGTTCTCGTGACCCTATGGGCCATTTCCTTTCGGCCAACAAACGATCTAACACCCGCTCTCCCCATACTGATTCGCCCAGCAACTTTAAATCTATTCGGCAAATTTCATTGGCTTGATTGTCTGATAAAAAGTCGCAATATTTAACGATGTCTCTCGAGGCATCGCTCATTGAACTTTCTACGGCGGCAGCTTGAGATCGCAATCGATTTGTCCATTCTGCAAGATGGGAAATCGCACCAGGTCGAATCGACTCTAAAAGCGGAAGAACTTCGTTCCGGATTCTGTTTCTTAAGTACTTGTTGCTTTTGTTTGACAAATCCTCTCTGAAAGGTACTTGATCAATGTCTACCCAATCTTCAATTTCTTCCTGGCTCCAACTGAGAAATGGTCGAATAACATTTGCGTTTCTAGGTGACATCGCCCCCAGTGAAGAAGGTGATACTCCACGGAGCAGGTTGATGAGCAAGGTTTCTGTTTGGTCTTTCAAATGATGAGCGACTGCGATAACGCTTGCTCCCCTTTCCTCTCTCAATTGTTCAAACCAAGCGTATCTCAGGCGTCTTGCCGCCTCCTGAACCCCATCGCCTTTGCGCAAGGCTTCTTCATCGGCTGGCAAATGCTTCACGTGGCACACGACATCTTTTTCTTCACACCATTTCTTTACGCTGGCAGAGTCCAATTCACTGTCCTCGCCCCGCAGCTTAAAATTGACGTGTGCGACTTCAAATCGAGCACCCACTTTTAAGACTGCGTTCATTAGACACATCGAGTCAACACCGCCACTGCATGCTACAATTAAAAGCTCACCTTCGGTAACGCCGCATCCTGACAGATCGTTTTTAAATCGGTGTTTGTATTTGTGTTGTGGGTTCATGTTGACTCTTGCTATTTCCTTTCGAATTTACAAAACTATGCGCAAGAGATGAACTTCAGTTTCAAATAGGATTTGCATGAAAATTACTTTTTGATTGTTGTAAATATCGCTTCCGCTTTAAGCTGGCATTCTTCGTATTCTTGTTCAGCATCACTCAATGATGTGATTGCTCCTCCGACATTTGACATCAGGTCCTCAGTCTTAGCATTGTGAAAAAGCGAGCGAATCAGAACGTTAAAATCGAAATCTCCCGAGGGTGAGATGTAGCCCACAGATCCGGAATAGATGCCACGTCCTTCAACTTCTATTTGGTCGATGTGTTTCATCGCAGCAACTTTAGGAGCACCAGTCATTGATCCCATGGGGAACGTTGCGTGAAGGATGTCAGAAAGTTGTTTTCCAGGGGATAGACGGCATTCGATGGTCGAGACCATTTGGTGTACTGTTTCGTAAGAATAGACTTTGCAAAGCTCTGTGACTGCTACAGTCGTTTTTTCTGCGACGCGACTTAGATCGTTGCGGACCAAATCGACAATCATAATGTTTTCTGCACGTTCTTTTTCGCTGCTCTTTAGAGCGAGAGCGAGAGCTGTATCTTCCTCTGCTGTGCAGCCTCTTCGAACAGTCCCTTTTATAGGTTGGGAGATGATTCGTCCCCCTTCCTTTTGTAAAAACCGTTCTGGGCTTCCGCTCATAATCCGATACTCTCCAAACTGCAAGTAGGCACTGAAGGGTGCTTGTGTTAATCGTTGAAGTCTGTGAAAGAGTGGCCAGCTGTCTTTCGAATCGGCCTTGCCCTTGAGTGGCATGCAAAGGTTGAGTTCATAGACGTCACCCTGTTGAATGAGTTGTTGAACCTGGTCGAATGCTTTGATGTAATCAGTTTTGCACCAGGACCAAGACAATTCACCACCCGGCCCTTCTTTAAGCTGGCCCTTTCTTTTGATTGCTTCAACAGCTTCGGTTGTTCGAGGGTCACTTTTGTTGCCACGCAAAATATCGATAGACACATCTGAAAAACGAATCAATATTTCAGGTTCCCACCAGGCCAATACGGGGTGGCCAAGCGTATTTGGCTTGTGGGTTTCGAGATTCTCGATTGTGTTTTTTAGATCATAACCAAGCCAGCCAAAAGTCCAAGAACTTCCTCGCTGACTAAACGCCTCCAGAGCTTCTAGTATCCCGGGCTCAGGTTTTTCAAATCTAAGTTCACGCTTTGATCCAAGACCTAAGTAGCAAAAAGAGTTGGGAGTTTGGTCAAAAAGCAGGACAACATGCGATTCACTTTCACAGATGGAACTTAAATCAGGAACGTGCACTTGGAAATAATTCTTTAAATGTGTAACGCTCGATCTCCAGTAGCAGCAAGCGCAGCTTCCTTAAGAGCTTCAGTAAAAGTAGGGTGGGCGTGACTTATTCTTGAAATGTCTTCTGCAGAAGCGCGGAACTCCATGGCAACGACAGCCTCAGCGATCATGTCCGCTGCCCGAGGACCGATCATATGTACTCCTAAAATTTCGTCGGTATCTGCATGAGCTAGGACTTTAACCTGACCGTCAGTATCCATGCTTGCACGAGCTCTGCCACTGGCTTTAAATGGAAAAGCGCCGACCTTGTAATTCACTTTATCAGCTTTTAACTGCTCCTCGGAACGTCCCACGGATGCAACTTCAGGCCATGTGTATACAACACCAGGGATCAGGTTGTAGTCTATGTGTGGGTTTTCACCGTTGATTGTTTCTGCAACAAAGACACCTTCTTCTTCTGCTTTATGCGCTAGCATTGCTCCTTTAATGACGTCACCTATCGCGTAAATATGGGGTTGCGATGTGCGAAGATGTGCATCTACAGGAATCATTCCGCGGTCGTCTGTATTGATACCTGCAGCCTGGAGGTTGAGCCCTTCAGTAAACGGCTTACGTCCTACACTTACAAGGCAGTACTCTGCTTTAAATGTCAGTTCTTCTCCCTTTTTGTTGTCTGCTTTTACTGTGACGCTTCGACCTGCAGCTTTCACTTCTTTTACTCCTGTATTGAGATGAAACTTGATTCCGAGTTTTTTTAATGACCTAAGTAAATCTTTGCCAAGAGCTCTGTCCATGTTAGGAATTAAAGCCTCCATGTATTCAATGACCGTGACTTCTGTGCCGAGCCGAGCATAAACTGAACCGAGCTCGAGTCCGATCACACCTCCACCAATTACAATGAGAGATTTGGGGAGTTTGGCAAAAGAAAGGGCCTCAGTAGACGTGACTATGCGCTTTTTGTCAATTTTGATAAAAGGGAGTGAACCAGGCTTAGATCCTGTTGCAACAATGATGTTTTTCGCGACAAGATGATAGGAATCTTTTTTTGATGGAGTTACAGAAATGGTATTTGCATCGACGAATGCACCTAGGCCTTGGTGCACATCAATGTTGTTCTTTTTCATCAGAAAGTCTATCCCCGAAGTCGTAGCACCGACAACTTCATTTTTTCGATGGATCATTTGAGGAAAATCGAGAGACAACGCACCGACTTTTATTCCATGTGCGGGGAATTGTTCCTTCGCTTGGTGATAATGTTCAGAGCTGTCGAGAAGAGTTTTAGATGGTATGCAGCCTACATTGAGGCATGTTCCGCCCAATGTAGCGTACTTTTCTATAAGTGCAGTTTTGTTGCCAAGTTGAGCAGATCGAATGGCTGCTACATAGCCTCCAGGTCCACTTCCGATAACGATTACGTCGTAGGTTTCCATAACAGTTGCAAAATTTGATGCAATTAGGAGACAAAGGTAGCTAACTCTTGCCCGCTCTGTCGTTTCTTTGCCGGGCATATGTGGTCAAAAATCGCTTCAATTTTATTGCGCTACCGTTTTGTTGTGCTGATTGCGCTTGGTGGTATGACGTTTTTCATGGGGACTTACATACCCAAACTTAGACTTGTATATAAGTTCGGGGGGGTGTTGCCAGAGGATGATTCGACCTACATCGACCACGTTCGGTTTCTAGAGCATTTCGGGGCTGAGGGCAACCTACTCGTTCTCGGGGTTGACGACTCCAAAATTTATGATGCAAAGGGCTTCCAGAGTTGGTATAATCTTGCGGAGGATATCCGTGATGTCAGAGTCTTGGTTGACGGAATAGAGACCCAAATCATTGATTCGGTTTTTAGCGTCACTCAAGCCTTTACGGTTGAAAAAGACACTTCTGATGCAACTTTCATGTTGGTTCCTATCGCAGCTGATTTAACCAGAGGAGGTCCAGCTTTAAGTCAAGAAAGAGTAGATGAAATATACGCCAAGGCAAGAAGTTTGCCATTCTATGACGGCGTTCTTTTCTCGAACAAGTCCGATGCGACACTGATGATGGTTTTTATTGACCCATCTCTGTTTAACTCAGAAAACCGAGGTACTGTAGTTGAGGACATCACGGCCCTTGCTGACAAGTGGAGCGATGAAACGGGAATGAAAGTCTACATGAGTGGACTCCCCTTTGTCAGAACCCAAATGACGAATAAAGTCAAAGGAGAAATCGGGTGGTTTATCGCTGCGGCACTGTTGGTCACGTTTTTGTTGTTGTTGCTTTTCTTCAGAAACTTTGTTACTGCTTTGGTGTGCTTAAGCGTGGTGATGATTGGTGTTGTTTGGGCGACAGCCTCGATTGCATTGTTTGACTTTCCAATTACGCTTCTGATGTCTCTTATCCCTCCTTTAATTATCGTTATAGGAGTTCCAAATTGCATCTACCTGGTAAATAAGTACCACGCTGAATACAGGAAGCACGGCAACAAAGCCATGGCATTGCAAAGAATGATTACCAAAGTGGGGAATGCGACACTTTTGACCAACATCACGACGGCAATGGGGTTTGCAACCTTCATGTTCACAGAAAGTGCTATTTTAAAGCATTTCGGATCGATTGCTGCCATTAACATCTTGGCAGTTTTCGTTATTTCGATCACGCTTATTCCCACTCTTTTTACGCTTCTTCCTCCACCTGCTGACCGCCAAACTTCCCACTTAGATCGCAAGTGGGTTTTCAAAGTCGTCCAGGTATTTGTCCACCTCGTTCAAGACAGACGTCAACTTGTCTATTTGGTCACTGTTGCCGTTTTAGGTCTTTCTATTTCAGGCCTGGTGCAGATGAAGACTACGGGAAACATTGTCGATGACCTCCCAGATAAAGACAGAGTCTTGACTGATTTGGCGTGGATGGAGGAGAATTTTAATGGGGTCATGCCTTTTGAAATGCTGATTGATTCTGGTGAAGAGGGAGAGGCCTTGTCGCTTGCAAATCTGAAGAAGATCGAGCGGATGCAAAGTTTGCTTGCTCAATATCCTGAGTTCAGTAGAAGCATGTCTGCTGTAGATGCCACAAAATTCGCAATGCAGGCTTTAAATAACGGCAAGCGGTCCGGTTATAGACTTCCTATTTCTGGAAGAGAGAAAATGATGTTGCGCTCATACACTCGAAGAACGGAGGAAAAAGCACAAGGCAACGAAAATGCCTCAAGCGTTTCCAGAAACTTTTTAGATTCCTCAAAGACCATAACGCGTATTTCTGCCCAAATGGCTGATATCGGAACTCTAGAAATGGACGCCTTGATCGACAATTTACGTCCACGCATTGATTCGATATTCCCCAGATCTCAGTACGAAGTGACCTTGACTGGGACAAGTATCGTTTTCTTGGAAGGAACACACTATCTCGTCAACAACCTGACGATCAGCATTTCGCTGGCAATTCTCGTGATAGCGCTTGTAATGGCCCTGCTATTTAGCTCGGTTCGCATGGTCTTTATCGCTCTGCTTCCGAATATCATGCCACTGCTGTTTACTGCAGGCGTTATGGGTTGGACCGGTATCCCCATAAAACCATCTACCATTCTCGTGTTCTCAATCGCCTTTGGGATTTCAGTCGATGACACCATTCATTTCCTGGCGAAATACAGACAAGAACTCACTCGCTTAGATTGGAATATTAAAAGGGCGGTCATCCTCGCCGTTGAAGAAACGGGAGTCAGCATGATGTACACCTCTATTGTCTTGTTTAGTGGATTTATGATGTTCTCGATGTCTGAGTTCGATGGTACTCGATCGCTTGGAATCCTAGTGAGTGTTACACTTTTCGTAGCCATGTTTGCGAATCTGCTGCTCCTTCCGTCCTTGCTTCTTAGTTTTGAACAATACATTACAACGAAAGCTTTTAAAGAGCCTTTGATGGAATTAATCGATGAGGAAGACGATATAGAACTAGAGGAATTAAAGGTTCAAGCAGGTCTTGCACCTGGTAAAGGGGAGGAGTCGCACGAAGATTTAGTAAAACGCCGTAAATTAGACTCATGAAAGGGATAGTTTTAGCAGGAGGTAGTGGAACTCGACTTTGGCCACTTACGAAAGCGGTGAGTAAACAGCTCATGCCTGTCTTCGACAAACCGATGATATACTATCCTATTTCAACACTGATGTTAGCAGGCATCAGAGAGATATTAATCATTACGACACCTGAAGATTCTGAAGCTTTTCAAAAGCTTTTAGGCGACGGATCTCAATTGGGCTGTTCTTTTGAGTACGCTGTTCAAGAAGTACCCAATGGGCTTGCTCAGGCATTTGTGATAGGCGAGACATTTATTGGTGACAGCAATGTTGCTTTGGTTTTAGGAGACAATATTTTTCATGGAGATAATTTTGGACGCCAAATGCGCGCCCATGTTTTAACCGATGGTGCACTTATCTACGCATATTATGTCCGAGACCCAGAGAGGTACGGGGTGGTAGACTTCGATGAGAATGGCCTTGCGATAAGCTTAGAAGAGAAGCCAGACAATCCCAAGTCAAACTTTGCGATTCCGGGCTTGTATTTTTACGACAACAATGTCGTAGAAATTGCGAAAAATCTAAAGCCAAGCGCACGAGGAGAGTATGAGATTACGGATGTAAACAAAGCGTATTTAGATCGAGGAAAACTTCAAGTCAGTAAGCTTGACAGAAGCATGGCATGGCTAGATACCGGAACCCACGAAAGTCTCCACGCAGCATCTCAATATGTTCAAGTAATAGAACAAAGGCAAGGTCTTAAAATTGGAAGCATCGAAGAAGTTGCATGGAGAATGGGTTTTATAGGGGATGCGGATTTGAAGAAGCTTGCGAAGCCGCTTCTAAAAAGCGGATATGGAGATTATTTGCTTGCGCAAATAGCGAAAAAATCAAGATAACAGAGGAAGGATCATGATGTCACAATTAACCCTTCAAGAAAAGTTTAGCGAGGGACTGGAGAAGTTTATCTCTGCATTCCCTTCAGAAGGACTTTACGCGCCGATTCATTATTTGTTGCAAATTCATGGCAAACGAATCAGGCCACTTTTGGCACTTTCTGTTTGTGAAGCAGAAGGTGCCTCAATTGAAAAAGCGATGCCAGCTGCAATCGCTGTTGAGTTGTTTCACAACTTTACACTGATGCACGATGACATTATGGACAACGCTCCATTGAGGCGAGGACAGTTGACGGTGCATGAAGTGTATGGTGATGATGCTGCTATTTTAAGCGGAGATGCTATGTTTGCTTTGTCGAGCATTTCACTAGAAGACATGAATGAGAGCGCTCTTCTCGATATCTTAAAGATCTACAACAAAACTTCTCGAGAAGTTTGTGAGGGTCAACAGTTGGACATGGAGTTCGAAAATTCACATGATGTAACAATTGATCATTACCTTGAAATGATTCGTCTTAAAACTTCGGTATTGTTGGCTTGTTCCTGTGCTATGGGTGCTATTTCTGCAGGGGCTTCAAACGAAAGGGTGGAGCTTTGGTACAGATTTGGTGAACAAACAGGTCTGGCGTTTCAACTTCAAGACGATCTTCTTGATACGTTTGGCGATTCTGCAATCACAGGGAAAAAAGTGGGTGGAGATATTTTGTCGGAAAAGAAAACTTTTATTTGGCTTTTTACAAAAGAGAAAGGGGTGATGCCTGAAAACATCTCAAGTAGTTTGTCAAGCGAAGAAAAAATATCGCTTGTTAGCTCTGCGATGCTGAAGTCTGGAGCCGATGTTGCTGCTCGCAAAAAAATGATGGGATATGCAAAAAATGCGAGTCATGCACTTTCTGAGCTCAACCTGAGCTCTGACCACCTTGCTACCTTTGAAAATCTATTGAGTTCAGTCACAGAACGTCAATACTGAATCATTGGCTTTGTGAGTAGTGACACATTTTTATCTATGAATATTTAGTGAGATTAGCCTGCCATCAATTGTTTAAGCAGTTGTAACTTGGCCCCGGCATTTAGAACTAATACATTAGCGTGGATCCATTATCGTTTGTTAACAACGTTGACCCTAAGCAATTGGACGCATTATACGCCCAATATCTCAACAACCCAGACTCTGTTGACCGGTCTTGGCGGCTGTTTTTTGCCGGCTTTGATTTGGCCAATTCTCATTTTACTGATGATGCGCCTTCAGCCCAAACCCTCAAGGAGTTCAAGGTTCTTGACCTGATTCATGGCTACAGAACTCGGGGTCATCTTTTTACGTTGACAAACCCTGTTCGCACCAGACGTGTTTATACTCCGGACCTTTCTATTGAAAATTATGGTTTGGACCATTCAGATTTAGCAATCATTTTCCAGGCGGGTAATGAAACAGGGTTGGGACCAGTTTCGCTCAAAGAAATTATCTCGCATCTGGAAGAAACGTATTGTAAGAGCATCAGTACGGAGTATATGTACATCCGAGAACCCCAACGGGTGGAGTGGATTAGAAAAAACATTGAGCTTGACAAACGCAAGAAGTTTGATGCTGTTGATCGATTAAATATCCTCAGGAAAATTAGCCAAGCGACGCTGTTCGAAGAGTTTCTTCAGAAGAAATTTGTAGGCCAAAAGCGTTTCTCACTAGAAGGTGGAGAATCTTTAATCCCTGCCCTTGACACGTTGATCGAGTTTGGTAGCAAGCACGGAGTGAAAGAAGTTGTGATAGGAATGGCTCACAGAGGCAGGTTAAGCACTCTTGCCCATATACTTGGGAAATCATATCAGGATATTTTTAGTGAATTTCAGGGGAAAGACTTCGAGGGAGATGACGATTTAGAAGGCGATGTGAAGTACCACTTAGGTCATTCCCGCACTCAAAAAACGGATTCAGGCAGTGAGGTCACCATTACGCTTGCGCCTAACCCCTCACACCTTGAGGCAGTAGACCCGGTCGTACTCGGTATTTCACGCGCCAGGATCGATGAAAGAGGTGGGGATGAAAATGCCGTACTTCCCATTTTAGTTCATGGTGATGCTGCGATTGCTGGACAAGGAATTGTTTATGAGGTAACTCAAATGGCCGGGCTTGCAGGATACAGAACCGGAGGTACGATTCACATCGTTGTAAACAACCAAATTGGATTTACCACAAACTACCTCGATGCGCGCACCTCGACTTATTGTACGGACATAGGAAAAGTCACTCAGAGTTTAATTTTTCACGTCAACGCTGACGATCCGGAGGCGGTCGTCCAAGTCATGAGAATTGCAATTGCCTACAGGCAGACTTTTCACAGAGACGTTTTCATCGATTTACTAGGCTATAGAAAATATGGACACAACGAAGGAGATGAGCCGAAATTCACTCAACCCAAGCTCTATAAAGCAATCGCTTCTCACAGTTCACCATATGACTTGTACCTGGCTCAACTCATCTCCGAAGGCATTTTAACAGCTGACGAAGGATCTGTCTTGAGGCAGGCTCAAGTTGATAAAATGGAAGATGGTTTCACCAGATCAAAACAAAAGGCCACCAACTCAGTTGTGGATTTTTTATCTGATATCTGGAAAGATTATCGCACAGCAACTCAAGAAGAACTCACCACCTCTCCTAACACCAGTTATTCTGCAAAGAAGATTAAAGAGATTGGGGTTTCTATAAGTACACTTCCTGAAGGAAAGAAATTTTTCAGAAAAGTGGCAAAGCTTCTCAAGGACAGACGTCAGATGATCGATTCCGATAAACTGGATTGGGGTATGGCGGAAATTTTGGCTTACGGTACACTTCTGTTGGATGGACACCCTGTTAGAATCAGCGGTCAAGATGTAGAACGAGGAACCTTCTCACATCGCCACGCTGTTCTTAAAACTGAGGAAAATGAGGAGGAAATCATTCCTCTCAACCATTTAAAGAAAGGTCAGGCTGAACTGAGCATCTACAACTCCTTGTTGTCTGAGTATGCCGTTGCCGGTTTCGATTTTGGGTACGCCTTCGCTCGTCCCAACGGGCTTACTATATGGGAGGCACAGTTTGGAGATTTCAACAATGGAGCGCAAATCATTTGGGATCAGTTCTTAAGTGCTACTGAGGACAAGTGGCGCACGATGAATGGCCTCACTCTTCTTTTGCCACACGGTTACGAAGGCATGGGGTCAGAACACAGCTCTGGCCGTCTTGAAAGATTCCTCACACTTGGATCTGGGGAAAACATGATTGTTGCAAACTGCACGACTCCAGCTCAAATGTTTCACCTTCTTCGCCGTCAGGTTTTACGTCCTTTTCGCAAACCACTGGTGGCATTTACCCCCAAGAAACTCCTTCGATACCCGAAAGCAATTTCGACAGTGAGTGATCTTGCGACAGGAAAATTCCAGGAAGTCATTGACGATCCTAGAATGGAACGCAACGATGCCGCCAAGAAAGTTGATGCGGTCATGATGTGCTCGGGGAAAATATATTACGAAGTCCTCGAGAAATTTGAGGTGTTGGACTCTCAAGTCACGGAAAACATAGCGTTAGTTCGTATCGAACAACTGCATCCCCTGCCAGAAACCGCGATCGATCAGATTGTAAAGCGATATGGAAAGAATGCAAAAGTTGTTTGGCTTCAAGAAGAACCGAGAAACATGGGCGCTTGGCCTTTTATATCGATGCATTATCAAGGAAAATTTGAAAATGCCATAACCAGACCTGCAAGTGGGACGACTGCTTCAGGATCACCCCTTATCTATGCACGTAGACACGACGCCATCCTAGATGCTGTTCTTGAATACGCTCGTTAAATATTGAATCATGCCGATACTTGAAATGAAAGTGCCCAGTCCGGGTGAGAGTATATCAGAAGTAGAAATTGCAGCTTGGCTTGTGAGTGACGGAGATTACGTCGAAAAAGACCAAGCCATTGCTGAAGTCGATTCGGACAAGGCGACTCTAGAGTTGCCAGCTGAAATGGCAGGAATAATTTCTCTAAAAGTAGAGGAAGGTGATGTAGTTCCTGTTGGAGATGTCTGCTGTCTTATCGATACAGATGCTGAAAGACCAGCCGGATCTAGTTC
>MDTF01018631.1_pt1 | contig 25725 bp, 26 predicted proteins | sample 811191 | NCBI WGS metagenome assembly MDTF01 (sample SAMN05326649, study PRJNA326480) | marine metagenome | isolation source: seawater | place: Southern Ocean | collected 2011
ATAATTTATGTAAATATAAATTGATTAAAATGATTTTTTATACATATTAGGCATCATTATCAAATTTAAAAAAATGTTAAATACAGTTTTACCGAAAATACATAAAGAAGGTTACCGTTTTCTGGCTATAGCTATAGCAATCACTTTTATTTGCCTACTAGTTTCAAAGATCTTAGGGTTAATTGCAATTTTATTAACAGTTTGGGTTTACTACTTCTTTAGAGACCCTGATAGAATTTCTATTCAGGATGATAATTTTTTAGTAAGTCCCGCAGATGGTTTAATTTCTAATGTTTCAGAAGTAGATGGGCCGGCAGAACTTTCCTTAGAAAATAAAAAATTTACAAAAATTAGTATTTTTATGAATGTTTTTAACTGTCATGTTAACAGAACACCTGTCTCAGGAAATGTAGAAGAAATACTTTACAAGCCAGGAAAATTCATAAACGCATCACTTGACAAGTCAAGTGAAGAAAATGAAAGAAATTATTACAGATTAAAATTAAAAGATGGAGATGAAATTATAATCGTTCAAATTGCAGGGTTAATAGCTAGAAGAATAGTAACAGAAGTAGAAGTCAATCAATCAATTGAGCAAGGCGAACGAATTGGAATGATTAGGTTTGGAAGCAGGGTAGATGTCTATTTTAGTAATAGAAAATTATTAGCTAAATTAGGACAAAATGTTGTTGCTGGTGAGAGTTTGTTAGCAGTAAAATAAAATGGAAAAAAAAAATCCCTTTAATTTAGTTGCTTCAAAAAAAACTCGTTTTATTTTACCTAATTTATTAACTTTAATCGGCGTATGCCTTGGAATTAGTTCAATAAAATTTGCATTAGATCAAAATTATAGTTTAGCAGTTACTTTTTTAATTTTTGCTGCAATCCTAGACACGTTAGACGGAAGAATAGCTAGACTAATTAAAGGAACTTCTGAATTTGGCAAAGAATTAGATTCACTTACTGATTTTGTTAGTTTTGGAATTGCGCCAGCCTTTATTTTATATTTTTGGGAATTAAAAAATTATGGAAAAATTGGCTGGGCAATAACATTAATTTTTTCTGTTTGTTGTGTATTGAGACTTGCAAGGTTTAACTTGACTAAAATTTCAGAAGACGCTGAATGGAAACGAAATTATTTTGAAGGTGTGCCGTCACCTGCCGGTGCAATCTTAATATTATTACCATTAATTTACGAACTTTCTGATCTTAAGTTAAACTTAGATATCAAAAAGTTTACACCATATCTAGTAATAGGAGTAGCCGTGCTTCTAATAAGCAACCTCCCAACCTTTTCCTTAAAAAAAATTAAAATATCAAGTAAGTTGACAATTTTTCTTTTATTTGGAATTGTAATAATCTTTGTTTCATTAATTTTTTTTACGTTTAAAGCTTTATTAGTCTTAGGCATGTTTTATTTAATATCAATACCAATAAGTTATTTTTTATACAAAAATACTAATAAAAAATTAAGTAAAAAATATGAAGAAGAGAATCATGAAGATATTCTTTAATGAAAAAAACCAAAAGAGCTAAAAAAAGTAGAACCTGGGTTATTAAGCAACACCGTGACCAATATTTCAAAAAAGCTAAAGTACTTGGCTATAGATCAAGAGCAGCATTTAAATTAATAGAATTAAACAAAAAATTTAATTTGATAAATAAAAATTCAAATTTATTAGATATTGGTTCTTCTCCCGGTGGCTGGTCTCAAGTAGCATCCAAACTTATAACAAACGGTAAGATCGTCGCTATAGACATAACGCCGATGGAGAAATTAAACAATGTAATATTCCTAAATAATAATTTTTCTGATGAAAAAACTCAAGATAAAATTCTTAAAACATTTAAAGATAAAATTGATATTATAGTTTCGGATATGGCAGAAAATACTACTGGCAACAAAACCGTTGATTCTATAAGGACAAATAGTCTTTGTTCTGAAGTTATTAATTTTTCATTAAAAATGTTAACCACCAAGGGCAGCTTAGTGTGCAAATTATTTATGGGAGAGGATTTTTTAGAAGTTAAAAATTTAGCCAAAAAAAATTTTAAAAATATCGATTTCTTTAAACCTGAATCAAGTAGAAGCGAGTCAAAAGAAACTTATATAATCTGTTCTATATTAAAGTCTTTATAATTATTTAATATTGTATATAAGTGTATATGGAACTTATCAAAGAAGCCTTAACATTTGACGACGTTTTACTTGTACCAAGATATTCTTCTGTCTTACCATCTGAAACTAATCTACATACGGATTTAGGACACAATTTAAAATTAAAAATTCCTTTTATCTCATCGGCCATGGACACAGTTACGGAATCAACTATGGCTATAGCTATAGCCCAAAAAGGTGGTCTAGGAATTATACACCGCAACCTATCAACCATTGCTCAGTCCAGAGAAGTTAAGAGAGTAAAAAATAAAAGGTTAATAGTAGGCGCCGCTGTAGGAACAGGTAGTGAAGATTTAGTACGAGCTAAATCTTTAATAGATTCAGGAGTAGATCTAATTGTGATAGATACAGCTCATGGTCATAGTGAAAAAGTCATAAAAACACTATCAAAAATAAAAAAGTTAAATTTAAAAAAACCTATTTGCGTAGGAAACATTGCAACTGCCGAGGCAGCTTTAAAATTGTACAATGAAGGCGCAGATATTTTAAAAGTTGGTATTGGACCAGGATCAATATGCACTACACGAATGATAGCTGGCATCGGTATGCCTCAAATTACTGCCATCTCAGATGTAAAAAAAATTATGAAAAATAAAAAAATTAAAATTATATCAGATGGAGGAATTAAATTTTCTGGTGATATTGTCAAAGGAATTGCAGCTGGAGCAGACGCTATTATGATGGGCTCAATTTTTGCAGGTACGGAAGAAAGCCCTGGAAATAAATACAAATATAAAAAAAAATACTATAAATTATACAGAGGAATGGGATCAATAGGTGCTATGTCTGAAGGTTCATCAAATAGGTATTTTCAAAAAAATCATAAAGATAAATCAAAATTTGTTCCAGAGGGGGTTGAAGCCAGAGTAATCTACAAAGGAAAAGTAGATAAAATATTATATCAACTGCAAGGTGGGCTAAGATCGTCCATGGGCTACATAGGAGCAAAAAAAATTATTGAAATACACAAAAAAGCTAAATTTGTAAAAATAACTAAAGCTGGATTCTACGAAAGCATGGTACACAGTGTCGAGGTGACAAAAGAAGAAGTTAATTATAAGTTATGAAAAAGTACACATTTATAGGAATTTTTTTTTTTATTTTTAATTTAAATACAAGTTATGCTAAAAATTCAGACTTTGAAGAAGGAAAAAAATTGTTTGAAAGCGAAAAGTATTTAGCTTCAAAATTTTATTTTGAAAAAGACATTGTATTTAATCCCAAAAGTGAAAATTCTTATCTATATCTAGCAAAAATATTCAAGAAACAAAAAAAAGATAACTTAGAAGAGAACAATCTAAATACAGTACTATTGCTTAATCCTAAAAATGAAGAAGCAATATATCTTTTGACTATATATAATATTAAAAAATCTAATTTTTTAAAGGCTAAAGAGCTTATTTTAACTATGACAATTGTTTGTGAAAAACTATGTTCAACAAAAAATGAGTTGCAAGAAAAGCTAAATAGTTCACAAAAAAGTCAATGAACCAAAAGAAAAAAAAAGACAAAATTGTTATTATAGATTTTGGTTCCCAAGTTACAAAGTTAATTGCGAGAAGAATTAGAGAACAGGAAGTCTTCTCAGAAATTTTGACAATAAAAGATTTAAATAAAAAAGATATATACAAAGATGTTAAAGGAATTATTTTATCTGGCGGCCCCTCAACTGTAATTGGAAATAATTTTCCAACTATACCAAAAATAATTTTCAATTTAAACATACCTATTCTTGGAATCTGTTATGGCCTGCAACTAATTGCTAAACATTTTAAAGGAAAAGTTAAATCAAATATTAAGAAAAGAGAATTTGGCAGAGCTGTCCTTTCTAAACGACAAAATTCTATCCTAACAAAAGGTTTTTTTAGCAAAAATAAATGTACAGTCTGGATGAGTCATCAAGACTCAGTTTATAAATTACCAAAAGAATTTTCTAAAACAGCATCAACAAATGAATCTACAATGGCAATTATAGAAAATAAAAAAAAAAAAATATATGGTATTCAATTTCACCCTGAAATTACGCACACGGAGAATGGAAATATTATCTTTAAAAACTTTATTTTTAATATTTGTGGAGCCAAAAAGGAATGGAAACTAGATTCTGAAAAAATAAAAATTATAAAAGATGTCAGAAATACAGTAAAGAAGGATAAAGTTATTTGCGCACTATCTGGAGGTGTAGATAGTAGCGTTGTAGCCTTACTAATACATAGGGCTATAGGAAAACGATTAAAATGTATCATGGTAGACACAGGCATGATGAGAAAAGATGAGTTTAAACTTTCCTACAAAATTTTTAAAAATAGATACAAACTTAATGTTAAGATTGTAAATGCATCAAAAATATATTTCAAAAAGTTAAAAAATATAATTGACCCTGAAAAAAAAAGAAAAATAATAGGTAATCTCTTTATTAAGATTTTTGAAAAAGAAGCGAAGAAATTTAGAAATGTTAAATTTTTAGCTCAAGGCACGTTATATCCTGATATTGTAGAAAGTAGATCGGCAACAGGAAGCAATACATCGACAATAAAATCTCACCATAATGTTGGTGGTTTGCCAAAAAAGATGAATTTAAAATTAATAGAACCATTAAAGGAACTTTTTAAAGATGAGGTGCGTATATTAGGAGCTTCTGTTGGTTTGCTAAAAAGTATTTCTAGCAAACACCCTTTTCCTGGACCTGGTTTGGCAATAAGAGTGATTGGTAATATTACCGAAGAAAAAGTAAAAATTTTACAGGAAGCTGACCATATTTATATAACAGAACTTATTAAAAATAATTTATATAATAAAATCTGGCAAGCATATGCAGCCCTACTTCCTGTTAAAACTGTGGGTGTTATGGGTGATACAAGAACTTACGAATATATTTGTTTATTAAGAGCTGTAGTATCAGAAGATGGAATGTCAGCTGATTATTTTAATTTTCCCTCAAAATTTTTAGATTCAATCTCTAATAAAATTGTAAATAAGGTGAAGGGTATAAATAGAGTAGTTTATGATATAACCTCGAAACCACCAAGTACAATTGAGCTTGAATAAAGTGAAAAAAATTTACAAAATAATTAACTTAAAAAACAAAAGACCGATTGTCTGTTTGACCGCTTACTCTAAGCCAATAGCCAAAATACTAGATAAACACTGTGACATAGTTTTAGTTGGCGACTCTTTAGCTACAGCAATGCTAGGAATGCCAAATACTCACAGTGTTAATGTAAACACAATGATACAACATGGTATTAGCGTTAAATCTAATATTAATAATGCACTTTGCGTTGTTGACATGCCGGCTAATTCTTACAAAAGTATTAATCAAGCAAAAAAAAATGCTAAATTAATATTTAATAAAACTAAATGTGATGCTGTTAAAATAGAATGCAATGGAAAAAATTATAACATTATTAAAGGTATTGTTGACATTGGAATACCTGTAATGGGCCATATAGGATTTACCCCTCAGTATTTTAAAAAATTTAAAATTCAAGGTTTGCAAGAAAAAGATCGTTATAAGCTATTAGATGAAGCTAATAGAAACCAGGCAGCAGGAATTTTTAGTATAGTATTGGAGTGTATTAACGCTACTACAGCTAGAATGATTACCAAATCATTAAAAATCCCAACTATAGGCATAGGAGCATCATTACACTGCGATGGCCAAATATTAGTAACTGACGACATGTTAGGATTGAGTGGCTTTTACCCAAAGTTTGTTACAAAATTCGCTAATTTAAATAATATAATTGAAATAGGAATTAAAAAATATAAAAAAGCAGTACTTAATAAGAAATTTCCAAGTAAAAAAAATGTATTTTAATTATGTCAAATGAAAATTTAAAAGAAAACTTCCAAGACACAATTATCAGTTTTATTAAAAAAAAACTTAATTTTATTATTTCTTTTTTAATAGTTATATTTATAGTTTTGTTATTATTTTTAATTAATCAGAATCAACAAAAAAAAAATAGTATTAAAATATCTGAGCAATACACAGAAGCATCACTGTTAATAAAACAAAAAAAAACTGCAGAAAGTAGATTATTGCTAGAAAGAATTATCAGCAAAGAGCACCAATTATATTCACCGTTAGCTCTGTATCTTATTATTGATAATAATATTGAAAGAGATTCCTCAAAAATAATTTCTTATTTTAATAAAATTATAGAGAATAACTCAATAGAAAAAGAAAACTTAAACTTAATTAAAATAAAAAAAGCTATTTATTTAATTAATTTAGATGACGAGAAATTAATTGTAGAAACACTCAATCCTATAATAAATTCTAATTCGGCGTGGAGACTTTTAGCAATTAACATAATATCAGAATATTTTTATTCAAAGAATCAAAAAATTAAAGCAGAAGAATATATTCAGTTGTTAAACAATCAGAATAATAAATAGATAATTAATGAAGCGTTATTATTTAATCTTCTTCATTTCAATAATCTCCGCATGTTCATTCGATAATAAAACTGGAATATGGAAAGATGTTTCTGATATCCCTCTAGAAAGTAAAGCTTCCAAAACTATTGACCCATTAATTAACAACAAACAAATCGTTAGATATGAAGATGTGTTTGTAAAAAATAAAAAATTTAACAAACAAGTCAAACGGAAAGATAATTCTATTCTAAAAATAGACGTACCCTCTAATACTGACAAATGGCTTGAACAATACGGTTCTAAAACAAACAATATTTCAAATTTTTCATATAGTGGATATAAATCAAAAATTTCAAAAAGTCGTAAATTAAGCAAACCTGTTTCTAATAGGAATATTATTTTTTATGAAAACAATTTAATTACCTACGATCACAAAGGTAGAATTTTTATATATTCTCTAAACCAAAGAAAAAAAGTTTTTATTTACAATTTTTATAAAAAAAATTTTAAAAATTATAAAAAAAAAATTTATTTAACAGTAAATAAAAAAATATTATATGCAGCAGATAATCTTGGATATATTTATGCCATTGATTTAAATAGTAAATCTCTTATTTGGGCAAAGAATTATGGAATTTCTTTTAGGTCGAATATAAAAGTTGTTAATGAGGAGATTTTTGTGGCTAATCAAGACAATGTTATTTACTCAATAAACAAAAAAAATGGAAAAAAAAATTGGCAATACGCAACTAGTATAACTTTTTTAAAATCTGATTTTGAAAATACTTTTGCAATAGATGAAACTAATAAAAATTTAATGTTTTTGAATACAAGTGGGCAACTCTATTCTGTCAATTATTCAGCTAATAAAATTAATTGGGTTCTAAATTTCAAGAGTCCTTCATTAGTTGAAAGTAGTACAGATTTATTTTTAAGCCAGCCAATAGTAATAAAAAATAATAATTTAATTGTTACTTCAAACAATTCTGTACATAGCTATAATTACTTAACAGCGTCTAGAAATTGGACCTTTTCTTCGGGCTCAATTTTAAAACCTATTTTAACAATTAATCATACATATATATTTTCTAAAAATAATTTTTTGATTTGTTTAGATAATAATACTGGTGATGTTTTATGGGCAAGAAACATTTATAGAGCAAAAGAATTAAGAAATTTAGAGCAACGAATGTTTTTGACTAGTGGTGGCGGTGCTAAAATAAAAAATAAAATGGGAAAAATTCAAGATTTCAAAATAGCTAATAATGACATATATCTTTTTTTTAAAAATGGTTATTTAATTACTTTTGATTACAGCAATGGTAACCTCAAAGATCTAAAAAAAATAAGTAAAAATGGTATCAGTACTCGAGTAGTATTTCTTAAAACAAACATGTTTCTAATTGATAATGATAATAAATTATTGAAGTTTAATTAGTTTAATTAGTTTAGCTATTTGACTTAGAACTTAATAGTGAAAGCTGTGTAATTTTCCCTTCGCCTAACTGATCTGAAGGTTTCACAGGGTATTCACCTGTAAAATAGTGGTCACTTAATTGAGGATAATTTTTATTTCTTCCTTCGTAGCCAAGAGCTTTGTAGAGTCCCTCTAGACTTAAAAATTTTAATGTTTTAGCATTTATATACCTGCACATTTCTTCATTACTTTTTCCACTAGCTAGTAACTCCTTTTTGGTTGGCATATCTACGCCGTAAAAATCTGGGTAAAGAATCTCTGGACAGGCAATTCTCACATGAACTTCTTTAGCACCTGCATCATAAAGCATCTTAACTATTTTATGGCTAGTTGTACCTCTGACTAGTGAGTCATCTACTAAAATAATTGATTTATTTTGTACTAATGTTTTGGTCGCATTTAACTTTAGTTTAACACCAAAACTTCTAATACTCTGCGTTGGCTCGATAAAAGTTCTTCCTACGTAGTGATTTCGTATAAGCCCTAATTCAAAACTTTTTTTGGCATATTGACTATAACCAAGAGCAGCGGGTACTCCTGAGTCTGGTACTGGAACTACAAGATCAGCTTTAATATCCGTTTCTTTAGCAAGCTCTTCACCCAACTTTTTCCGATATTCATATGCACACTTATTATTAAGTATACTATCAGGCCTAGCGAAATAGATGTACTCAAAGGCATCAGGTCTAGATTTTCTTGATGGGAATGGTTTTAAGCTACTTAACTCACCTTTTTCAACTACAACTATCTCACCATTTTCAACTTCTCTTACAAATTTTGCTCCTACAATATCTAAAGCACAAGTTTCAGATGCAAAAATAAAAGAATTTTTCAACCTCCCAATTACAAGCGGTCTAATACCAAATGGATCTCTAATGCCAATTAATTTTTTGTTAGTCATCATCACTAAAGCGTAACCACCTTGTATTTGAAAAAGGGTATCAATAACTTTATCTGTCATTTTTTTTCGATTAGATTTTGCTATCAATTGGACAATAGTCTCTGTGTCGCTTGTTGTTCTGAAAATAGCGCCATCTTTAACAAGACTATTTCTAAGCTCTATAGCGTTTGTCAAATTTCCATTATGAGCTAAACTTACCCCGCTAGAGTAAAGATCAGCGAAAAAGGGCTGAATATTTCTCAATGAAACTTCGCCTGTTGTAGAATATCTATTATGACCGATTGCAGATTTGCCAGGTAACTTTTTTAATATTTCAGGATTGGTAAAATGATCACCAACTAATCCTTGCCTCTTTTCCAAGTAAAATTTTTCTCCATCAAATGAAGAAACACCACAGCCTTCCTGACCCCTATGTTGTAGTGCGTGTAAACCTAATGCCACTAAAGCCGAGGCATCTTCATGGTCTGAAATACCAAAAACACCACATTCTTCTTTTGGTTTATCTAATTTATATTTTCTCAATTTTTTCCTTAGTTTCTATAATTTCTTTATAGTTTGGAAATTCATTAGTAAGTAAATCACTACCTTTTTTAACTACATCAAAAGAAAAAGCATCTATTGTTGATATACTCCATTTTTCATAGGGATAAAACCAGTTTAATACAGAAAAAAGACAAATTGTAACCACGTAACCTTTAAAAAACCCAAAAAGAATACCAAATGTTTTATCAACAGAACCTACGCCCGTCCAAGTTACTGTTCTACCTACAGCTTTTCCTAAAATAATACTAGTATACAAAGTTATGGTAAATACAAAAACACCAATCCCAATACTATTTATGAAACCAGAATCAATATAATCTCCCACCCAAGGTTGTAGCTTAGGAACAAAAATTATTGTTGCTAAAACAGAAATTATCCACTTTAAAGATGAAAGAAAGCTTAACGAAAATCCATCTGAAAAACATTTTATTACATTATATAAAATTATCAGTAGAAAAATAACATCAAAGAATAAGATGTCTTCTTTTATAAACTCAATTAAGCTATTCATTACCAAAAGGCTTCAGAACTAAAATTAACTTTGGTAAAAGAGTCAACACAGAAATTAGCGCTAAAAGCATTGCTATACCGGTAAATACACCAAAATAAATTGTAGGTATAAAGTTAGAAAATACTAAAATAGAAAATCCAAAAACAATCGTAATCGATGTGTTAAGTATAGCTACACCAACTGTATTATGGCACCTATCAACTGTCTGGTTGTAGTTATTTATTTTTTCAAATTCTTCTTTGAATCTGTAAATGTAGTGAATACTATTATCTACTGCTATACCAATAGTAATAGCAGCTATTGTGATAGTCATCATATCTAATGGAATGCCCAGTAGGCCGATAATTCCTAAAATAAAAAATGCAGCTATAAAGTTAGGAACAACTCCAATAAAAGAGAGCACAAGATTTCTAAAAAGAACTAAAAACATCATAGAAATTCCAATCATAACAACGCCTAGAGTTAAAATTTGAGATTTAAAAAGACTTTGTAGTAAATTATTAAAGAGTATCACAACGCCTGCAAGTTTGTACTCATCTTTTGATAGACCCACTTCTGTAATTAATTCATTTTTTATTTTATTAATAAGATCATTTCTTCTGAGATCTTTTATAGAATCTTTTATTCTAACACTGATTCTAGCTTCATTATTTTCTACTGATATATAAGGAGAGATAATTTCTCTTTTGATCTCTTCAGGTATTTTACTATATAAAACTGCAGTTTCTAAAGTTTCTAGTTTATTGCCTGTTAAATCTTCCGCTACCCTTATAATTGATCCAAAGGACATAACCTTTCCTATTTCCGGTAAAGAATCCAAGTAATCATGTATCTTTAAAATTTTATCTATTTTATTTCTTGTAAACCAATATTTTGCCAGATCTTCTTTGTTATCTTGATTATCTTCATCCCATTCTGAAAACTCATCATCTTTTTCTTTTTTTTCTTTGTTGTTAGGAAATTTTAAAATAACGTCCAAAGTTGTCGTACCACCCAGTTTATCATCAATAAGCTTCATACCTTTGTAAATTTCAGTTTTTTTATCAAAATAATTAATAAAACTATTCTCTACTTCTAATTTTGAAATGCCGAATACACTTAAAGCCACAACAATCAAAGCAGAACCAAATATAATTGAAGTATTATTTTTGGTAAAATTCCCAAGTGCATTAGTTATTTTAGATTTTCCGTCTTTTTGATTTATTGAATCTTCTGCACTACTAAAAGTGTTAAGTAGAGCAGGGACCAAGGTAAAAGTTATAATCACAGATACAATAAGTCCTAATGTCATCATCCAACCAAAATCAATAATAGGTTTAATTCCACTAAATATTAAAGACAAAAAAGCACAGATTGTAGTCAAAGCCGTATAAAAGATTGGTAAAAACATTTTACTGCTGGCTTGATAAACCGCTTCTTGAACACTAAAATGTTTAAATTCGTTTTTAATTTGTAAAAACCTGACGGTGACATGAATATTCATTGCCATATTTAGTATCAACATCAAGGCAATAAAATTCGAAGAAATTACTGTAACTTTCCAACCTAGTAATCCTAAAACACCAACCATTATACCCACTGAAAAAGCGCAACCCAGTAATGGTATCATAACTAATTTTATTTTTTTAAAAATGAGCCACAGTGTAAAAATAATGAATAAAAAAACCCCTATACCAAAAACAACAATATCACTTTGAACGAACGACATCATGTCGTCAGTTATCATTGGCAATCCACCTAAATGTATTTGTGCATTCTCGCCATATTTTTTAATTACCTCTCTAATTTCGTTAATATTTTGATGGTTTTTTTGATTATAAATATTTTTGTAAGAGTCGTATTTATCATTAAAAATATCCCTACTTTTTTTTTGCGAGTTATTTAGATTTCCATCTAACTCAAGATTAAAGTAGTTATTTTTAGTTTTTATCAGTTCATTTAATTTTTTATCTTTTTTTAAGTAGACAACTACGCCTGAAGTTTTGCCGTCCTTACTGATGACATATTCTCTGTAAATTGGACTACTAAGGATTTCTTCAAAACCTTTTTTTTTATCTATTTCTGGATATGATAAGGTTTTATAATTTTTTAACCGTTCCATTAATGGCTCATTACTATTTTTAAAAAGCGGAACGTCAATTATACTGACCACACTATCAACCCATTCAAGTTTTTCTATTTTTGACTTTAGAAATTGAAGATTGATAATTGTTTCTTCATTTGTAAAGCTCAATACAGGCGTATAAGTTAGGATAAGGTAGTCTTTAGAGCCGTATCTTTCGCTAACTTCTCTTAAATACTTTAAATCTTTATCACTCTCCAACAATAAAGAATCAGAAGAAGCGTCTAGTTTGAAATCTTTTGAAAAATAGAGAAAAAATGAAAGTGCACAACAAACTAAAACAATAGAAGTTTTTGAGAAATTGATAATCAGTGCTCTATAAATTTTGCCAAACATTGCCTAAGTTGAGATATATCCTAAATTTTCGATAACTAAAGTATTAATTTTTGGGTAAATCCTTAAATTTAGTAAACATACCCTCAAACTCAACATGCACAGTTCCAGTAGAGCCATGTCTGTGCTTACCAATGATAAGATTTGCCAATCCATGAATGTCACTCATTTTTGATTGCCACTCAGCATGCTCAATGGATCCTTGTTTGGGCTCTTTTTTTTCAAGATAATATTGTTCCCTGTAAACAAACAATACAACATCAGCATCTTGTTCAATAGACCCTGATTCTCGAAGATCCGATAGTTGGGGGATTTTATCATCTCTTTGTTCAACAGCTCTTGATAATTGTGACAAGGCAACAACGGGTACATTAAGTTCTTTTGCAAGGGCTTTTAAACCTTGAGTAATTTCTGATATCTCTTGGACTCTACCGTCCATTCTATTTGAATTAGTTCTCATTAACTGTATGTAATCAACGACAATTAATTTTAATCCAAACAATCTTTTAATTCTTCTTGCTCTATTACTTAGAGTTGAAATGGCAATAGCAGGTGTTTCATCTATATAAAGTGGGAGGTCATATATATTTCTTGATGCTTCAATGTAACGATTTAATGTTTCCTCAGTTGCTTTTCCAGTTCTTATCTCATGAGAAGAAATTCTAGCTTGTTCAGACAAAATACGCGTTGACAGTTGTTCTGAAGACATCTCTAAAGAAAAAAAAGCAACAGATCCTTTCTCATTGTTTTCCTGCATAGTTTTTGCAGCGTGATAAGCAATGTTTGTAGCAAGTGCCGTTTTACCCATAGACGGTCTTCCAGCTATAATCACAAGATCAGATCTATGTAAACCACCCAACTTTTCATCTAAATCTGTTAGACCAGTAGGAACGCCAACAATTCCTTGGTCACTTTTCATAGCTAATGTAGCCATCTCTATAGTTTGATCAATTGCCTGATTAAATTTTAGAAAAGTCTGTGAAAAATTTCCTCTTTCTGCTAAATCAAACAATGATTTTTCAGCATCAACAATTATATTTTCACCAGTTTTTTCAGTTTGGTCATCTTTAGCTTCATCTAAAATTCCATCAGAAATAAATATGAGTTCTCTTTTAACATACATTTCATGTATGATTTTTGCATAGTCAATTGCTTGTTTAATAGAAGATGAAAATCTGGTCAATTTAACAAGGTAATCAACACCACCAACTTCACTTAAACCTGAGTCATTTTCAAAATAGTTTTTAAGGGTAATGGGATTAGCTATCATCCCTTTATTGTTTAGATTTTCTATTACTTCATAAATTTTTCTGTGTATAGGATCAAAAAATTTAGAAGAACTAACAATGTTTGAAATTTCATCAATAATATCGTTGTTAACTAAAACAGAACCAATTAAAGACTGTTCAGCTTCTATATTTGAGGGTAATTTGTTTTCTTCAGTATTGCTTATGCTTAATTTTACTTTTTCCATAATAAATATAATAGATAAAGCAGATTTAATAGAAACTTAAAAGTTACACACTTTTTTTTCTACCTGTGGAAAAATATAATTTAAATAGAATCTATTTTATCAACTTGTAAGTTAACAGTAGCTGTGACTTCAGCATGAAGGTTAACGTTAATTTTGTACTTACCAATTTGTGTAATTTCTTGTCTTAAGTCTATTTGAGATGGATTAATTTCAATTTTTAATAAGTCTTTAAAGGCACTAGATACTTCTTTAGGTTTTATTGTACCGTAAAGTTCACCATTTTCTTTAGACTCTTTATTAAATTTAAGGGTTTTATTTTCAATTTTATCAGCTATTTCCTTAAATGTTTTTTTAGCATCGTCATTTTTTTTATTTAATTCAGATTTTTTTTTACTTACAAATTCAACATTTTCCTTACTAGCTCTTAGAGCCATACCTTGCCTTAAAAGATAGTTTCTACCAAATCCATTTTTTACTTCAACTTGATCACCAATCTTACCAAGTTTTAAAATATTTTCTAAAAGAATAACCTGCATAATTAAATCAGTCCTAAAATTTTAGCTTTTTTAATTTCACTAGTTAATTTTCTTTGTTTATTTTGAGAAACAGAAGTTATTCTGGACGGCATAATTTTATCAGTGTCAGATATATATCTTCGTAGTAATTTTATATTTTTATAATCAACAACAGGTGCATCTTTGCCAGAAAGTGGACATTTTTTTGAAAATCTTGAGTCAGATTTTTGAAACAAACTAAGTTTGTTTAAAGGGTTCTGCGGTCTTTTATTAAATTTTTTATTATTTTTTCTTTTCATTAATATCTTTTTCCTTGAAGTATTCCGTTTCTGTATCTAAAATTTTATATTTTACAGTTAGGTGCCGAAGCAATGAATTGTCAATTACACTATTTTTTTTTATTTCATCTAAAGTTTTACTTTCACCTTTGAACTTATAATGAATATAAAAACCTTTATTATAAGCTTTAATTTTTTTTGCAAAACTTAAAAGTCCCCATTTTTCAACCTTAATAACCTCACCTTCGGTTTTAGTAATAATATCTTTATATTTTTTTTCTATTTTTTCTAATTCAGGTGTAGAAATGTCCTGTTTTACTATTAATGTGTGTTCGTATAAACTCATTTTGCAATCATTAATTGTTTATTTATTAAAAGAACGGTTTTATACTATTATAAGTACGTCAATTCAATACTAATAATGTTATAAAAAAACCAATTATACAAATGAAAGCTATATTATTTCCAGGGCAAGGTTCACAGACAGTGGGTATGGCAAGTGAATTCTATAATAATTTTCCAAGCGTTAAAAAAATATTCTCAGAGGCAGATGATGCAATAAATTTTAAGATATCAAAAATTATACTAGAAGGTCCAGAAAACCAACTTAAACTTACACAGAACACGCAACCTTCAATACTTTTAGCAAGTTATGCAATTTTTTTTGTTTTAAAAAATGAATTCAATTTTAGTTTAGAAAAAGTTAAATACTTTGCTGGGCATTCGTTAGGTGAGTACAGTGCGCTACTCTGTGCTAATGCTTTAACTTTAAAAGATGCTTTGCACTTACTTTTTGAGAGAGGAAAGTCGATGCAAGAAGCTGTACCAGTTGGGCGAGGTGGCATGATTGCGATACTTGGCTGTAAACAAAATGAAGTAAATGACTTTATATTACAGTTAAAAAATCAAGGTGTTTGTGAAATTGCTAACGATAATGCTGACGGTCAAATTATTGTAAGTGGAAATATTGAAACAATTGAAGAGCTTAAAAAAATTTTAAAAGAAAAAAAAAAAAAAAGTATTTCTCTTCCAGTCAGTGCGCCCTTTCATTGTTCACTAATGAAGTCCGCCGCATTAAAAATGAAAGATAAAATAAATAACACAAATATTAAAAAACCGGATTATGAAATTATAAGCAATGTTACTTCTCTTCCAACAAATAAGACTGAGGATATTAAAAACTTGTTAGTTCAGCAAATTTACTCCAAAGTTAGGTGGAGAGAAAGTATAAATTTCATGGGTGATGAAAAAATTAATAATTTTATAGAAATTGGACCAGGCAAAGTTTTAACAGGCTTAGTTAAAAGAATATTGCCTGGAAGTAATTCCTTTAGTGTTAATTCAATAAATGATATTAAAAACTTGATTAATGAATCTTAAAAATAAAAAAATACTAATTACAGGTGCAACTGGGGGAATCGGATATAGTTTAGTAAAAAAATTCTCTGAATTAGGCTCAATAATTTTAGCAACAGGAACAAACCAAGATAAATTAAATAAACTTAAAAATGAATTTGCAAATATTAATATTAAACAATTTAAATTAGATGAACACTCAAAAATTGAAGAGTTCATAGATTCTTGTCAGAAAAATCTAGGTGGTCTTGATGTTTTAATTAACAACGCAGGAATAACATTAGATAATCTTTCAATAAGGTTGGCTGATGAAAGCTGGAAAAAAGTAATTGATATAAATCTAACATCTACCTTTTTGATGTGTAAATATTCAATTAAAAAAATGCTAAAGAATAAACAAGGTAAAATTATAAATATTACCTCAATTGTTGGACACACAGGTAATATAGGACAGGCAAATTATGCGGCCTCTAAAGCAGGCATCGTTGGTTTCTCTAAAAGTCTTGCAATTGAGTATGCAAGAAAAAAAATAAATATAAACTGTATATCGCCTGGTTTTATAAAGACTGAGATGACAGATAAAATCAATGATGATTTTAAAAACACTCTTATTGCAAAAATTCCAAGGGGTGACTTGGGTACCGGACAAGATATAGCTAACTGTGCAGCTTTTTTGTCATCAGATATGTCAGATTATATTACTGGCGAAACTATACATGTTAATGGCGGTATGTATATGTCTTGACAATTATTTTTAATAATTTAATAAGAAATTTAATCGTAAATTTAAAAATAGGAATTTTAATGTCAGATGTTAGCTCAAAAGTAAAAAAAATAGTGGCAGACCACCTCGGTGTTGAAGAAGAAAAAGTTACAAATGAGGCAAGTTTTATAGACGACTTAGGAGCAGATAGTTTAGATACCGTAGAATTAGTTATGGCATTTGAAGAAGAGTTCGGTTCTGAGATTTCAGATAGTGAAGCTGAAAAAATACTAACCGTTGGCGATGCAATCAAATTTATTGAAGGTAAATCTACTAGTTAATTTTTATTTCAAGCTTGAATTAACATGACTTCCAGTAATGGCAGTATAATGGTTATCTTATCTTCACCTTCAGGAGCTGGAAAAACTACGCTAACTAAAAAAATTCAGCAAAAATATCAGAATTTTAAAATTTCAGTTTCCCACACAACAAGAAAACCAAGATCAAATGAATTAGAGGGAATAGACTACTTTTTCGTTAGCCACGATGAATTCCAAAAAAATATTTCAGATAATAAATTTTATGAGCATGCGAAAATATTTGATAATTTTTATGGAACCTCAAAAGATTCAGTTAATTATCTTTTAAAAAAAAATAACGATATACTTTTTGATATTGATTGGCAGGGAACTCAACAGTTAGACAGGTTTAAAGAGTTAAATTTAATTAAAATATTTTTAGTACCTCCAGATAAAAAAGAACTAGAAAAAAGATTAATACAGCGCAACCAAGATCAACCTAATGTCATTAAAAAAAGATTAAAGGCATACGATGACGATATAGTACATTGGCTGGACTATGACTACGTCGTAATTAATGACAATTTAGAAAACTGTTTTGCGCAAATTGAAAAAATTATTTTAGCTACAAAAAATAATAGTAACTAAAGTCCTTTTTCATAACATTCTGTCATTTTATAGTATTCTTTTTCTGTTATTTGATTTGGACGTAAATTTAAATCTATCTTAATTTTGTCAGCAACGTAAGTTGGGTTTTTATAAAGTTTTTTAAATACCTTGTTAATCATTTTTCTTTTTTTTGAAAAAAAAAAATGTGTAATTTTTTCAAGATTAGCAATATTTTTTACATTAAAATTTTGATTTACAAAAGGTTCTAGAACTAAGATTGTTGATGTAACTTTGGGCGCTGGATAAAAGCAATTTTTTGAAACATTAAAATGACTGACAACCTTCAATCTGGCATTTGTTAAAACTGCAAGTCTCCCAAAAGAAGAGGATTTATGTTTTGCTAATATTTTGTCTGCAACTTCTTTTTGAAACATCAAAATTAATTTTTTATATTTAGGTAACCATGTTTTAAACTTGATTAATTTTGCTAGTATTTGTGAAGATATATTGTAAGGCAAATTACCAATTATTATTGAGTTTATATTTATTTTGTCCTCTAATTTAAATTTTAAAATATCTTCATTGAAAAACTTTAAATTTTTATGATTGCTTAATTCATTTCTTAAATGTTCTATTAATTTATGATCTTTTTCTATTAAGATTAGATTTTTAGGATTTTGATTTAAGATTTTTTTTGTTAGATTACCTGAACCAGGCCCAATCTCTACGATGTTGTTATTATTTATATCGCATAATTTTATAATTTTATTAATAATATTATTATCAATTAAAAAATTTTGTCCTAAAGATTTTTTAGGTTTAATCATTAATAGTTTTTAAAAAATTAATTGCACTAATTAAGCTCTGTGGGTTAGCCTCGTTTAAAGCAACAATATCTTGAGCGGTACCATGATCGGGGGACATTCTTAAATATTTTAGCCCGAGCGTTATATTTATAGCATCGAACCCATAAAGAGCCTTAAATGGGGCTAATACCTGATCATGATACATCCCAACAACTACATTGTATTTCAATTTTTTTTGTATGTTGAAAATAGTGTCTGCTGGAAATGGCCCTCTAATATTTAGACCTAATTTTCTTAAGTATATCAACGTAGGTTTGATAACTTTATTTTCAATTGAATTTTTTTGATTTTCGCTATTGTGTGGGTTTAGTCCTAAAACAGCTATTGCTGGCTTTTTTTTAAATAATTTTTTATATCCCTTATTTAATGAAATCATTTTTACTTTTATTAAACTAGGTTTAATTTTTCCTGTTATATTTTTTACTTCTAAATGTGTAGTTAATGGTACCACTGACATTTTTTTATTGTAAATCATCATAACTTCTTTATCTTTTACATTATTTTTAAACGCTAAATACTCAGTCACACCCAGATATTTATTACTTAATATTTTTTTATTTATAGGTAAGTTCACAAAGCCTTTAATCAATTTATTCATGGCCAGACCATGAGCCACATCTAAACTTTTAAGCACATACTCTTTCGTGTTATCTGCACTAGCTATAAAACTAGATTTAAATTTTAAGGGAACATCTAAGATGTTAAGATTTTCTTTTATACTCAATTCATTAATCGAATTGATTTTAGATATTTTTATATTTTGACCTATTTCGTTTATTTGCTTTTTTAGAATTGAATAGTTTCCAATTACAAAGAAATTTTTTGTATTTTTTATTTTTTTCCATGTTTTTACTATAATTTCTGAGTTGATACTATTAGGTTCACCAGCAACTATAGCAATTAATTTTTTCATTTAAAATTTACTGTAGTTGTATTTTCTAGATTAGAATAATGTGACCTAGAGAATAAATCTAATTTTTCTGATTTTTTTTTATCTAAAAGAATCTTTTTAATTTTACTTAATTCTTCTTTATTTTTTGATTCTTTAAGGTCGTCGATTTCATTTTCTACATCAATTACATTTATATCTGTTTGATCTTTATAAATTTGAAAGATTAAAGTATTCCAAATTTGTTCTGTTTCATAGTTTTCTACTAATAAATCATAACTTATATTTTGCGTAACGAAAATATTTTTTAATCCCTTTGAATCTGTATCTAAATTTTTTTCTATTGTACTTATATAATTTTTCAATTCATCCTTATTGTAATTATCTAAATTATATTTATCGATCTCAGTTTGTTTAATTCTTGTTCTTATCAAATTTCTCATTGCTAATTGCTTATAGTTATTAATATTTGCTTGATTTATTTCAAGTTTATTAATTATTAAATTTGTAATTATTTCGTTTTGAATATCGTAAGATGTAATTATAGCATTTCCAACTTTTGCAACTATGGTTGTATAATTCTCCGTGTTAAACTCTTGTTGAGCCAATTTATCTTTTTTCTCTTTTTTTACTTGATTGCTATTTTCAGATATTTCTGATGACACATCTTCATCTGATTTTGTTTCCCACTCATTGCAGTCTTTTTTACCAGATATGCCAAATATATCTCTTATTGTAGTTTTTTGCTTAATATCAGAGTCAACTGAATCACAACCAGTTTCAGACCAATCATCGTCTTTGTTATTCTTATCATTTTTACCAGATATGCCAAATATACTTTTTATATCATCTCTTATTGTAGTTTTTTGCTTACTATCAGATACAGACCAATCATCGTCAGCATATAGTATATGTGTGTTCGCGGAGAAAATTATTGCTGTTAATATTAAGACTAACTTTTTCATTTTATGAGACTTGGACTCTTTATGTCAGCAAAAGGTATAATTGAGATTGTAAACATTAGTGAGTTGTTTGGCTCTACATCTCTATCAGTATAAAATTCTCTTCTAAATGCAATTCCAGCTTTCAAGCAGTCATTAATATAATCGTAACTTAAATTATAGAATTCTGAAGAACTGGTGAGAATATTTCTTTTTGTTGAAAAAGATAACGCAGAAGATTCGTTAAGATTTAAACTCATCCCTGCTCCTATAAGTTCTTGATTGCCAATATGATTTTGCTCCTCTAAATAACTTATATCAAATTTAACTTTTTCATAATTTAAACCTGCTTCTATTTCATTGTAATTAAATCTTTTGTAACCTTGATCAACAGAAAAATTATAATTCAAATTAATTTTCTCATTAAAATTATATGTAGTTTCGCCCACAATATCTGAAAACTTTTGACCCAGGGATGAACTTGATGGCATGTCTAAATTTTCCCTATCACTAATAACTTGACCGACTGAAAATGAAAATACTTCTTGACCTATATTATTTTTTTTATTTAATTTATTTTTCTTATAATCAAATCCTATAGAAGTACTTAAACCACTTTCAATTACATCAAGTTTATTGATCTTGTTCAAGGTGAATAAATTTCCATAATTTAGTCTTCCGGACTTAACATTTCTCATATGTCCTGGAGCATATCTTAGCAATATTTTAGGTGTAAGAGTGTGTAAATTTTTTTTAGTAAAGTCTTTTTTATATAAACCTAATTTTGTGAAATATCCTAGAACCGAATGTAATTCTGAATTTGAATTTTCATTTTTGAATTCATCTGTGTTGTCTGCTTCATAATTTACAGTTTTTACCTGACTCTCAAAATAATTTTCAAATCCCAACTTGTTTAGCCATTTATTAGATTTCCAATTAAAATCATTCACGAAAAAATTTGTTTGTTTGTTAATGTCGTAGTTTCGCATTCTTATGTTAGATTCAATATCTGCGAACCCATATTTATTACTAGACATAAGATTCTTCTCAACAGTTAAAGGTAGTAGATACTCGTGTCTTAAGTTACCCTCTTTATTTATATCTTCGTATGCACTTGGGGTTAGGCCAATATAAAAATCTTCATTTTGATAAGTAAGTTTAACTGAACTTTCTAATATTTCTTTTTTACTATTGACCAGTGAAGTATTAACATCATGAACTTTTAAATAGGTGTCATTAGATAACTTTTCTATATTAACCTCTATGTCACTATTTTTTTCTCCATCATTTATTATATTTTTATTAAAATTTGCAAAAAAATGTGCTCGACCACCACTAGTCTTTTTGGAATCTTTTTTTTTATAACCTTGAGTGTAACCAGCATCAACTATTAAAAAGGAATCTTTAAAGTCCTTTCTGTATTCAGCCAGTATTAGAGGATTTTCATTTAGATATACTTTAGGGGTTACGGTTAAATCTTGATCACCTCCAATGTTCCAAAAATAGGGCAAACTAAAGCCAGAACCTAAAGTGCTGCTAGAAGTTAAAGATGGAGATAAAATTCCAGATCTTCGATCCACAGTGGGATCTGGATGTGAAAATTTCGGCGCATAAAATATTGGAAAATCATAAATCTTTAGAACAACATTGTCATAATAAATAGTTTTCTTGGCTAAATCATGTTGAATTTTTTCTGATTGAAGAGTCCATGGAGGGCATTTATCATTTTCTCTTTTTTTACAATATGTAAAAATTCCTTTTTCTAGTGTATTTACATTGTTAGACAATGACATTGTGTTAGCAAAAAAACGAGGTTCATTTGTGTTATTTTCTAAGATATTACTTTGTTTAAGAAAAGCTTTTATGTCAGAACCTATAATTTTTTTTTTATTTTCATCTATGTAAATTTCAGAGAAATTATAGCTATTGTTATTTACATCTAATATCTCAATATTCCCTTTTGAAAAAAAAATATTAGTTAAGATAGAATAGTTAAACATATCCACTAGAATCTTATTACCGTCTTTATCTGTGATTTTAGTTTTATTGTTAGAGAGTATTAGTTTTTTTTTATCATCAAAAATTACATTAGAAGTTAAAACCTTAAAACCAGCAGAAGTAACAATCTTTGTTTCACCTTTGGTTTCAATTAAACCTTTTAATTTATTATATTTTGCATAATTAGAAAAAATTTTATTACCGAGTTCATCTTCCGAGGTAACACTGCCCTCTAATATTGTAATTTTGTTAACATTGTCATATTTGATTTTTTCTGAGTTGATCTCCAAATCTTGCGCTATTAGTTTTAAAGTTAAAAAAAAAGAAAAAAAAATATAGGTAAAAAAAAGGTTATTTTTCATTTATTTGAATAACTCCAATTGAACAAAATAAACCTACCGCAATTATAGGCATCCAAACAGATAGAACTAAACTAATTTTTCCAGTTTGACCCAATGCAATTGACAAATCTTTAAAGTAAAATATGACAATTGAAATTAAGATAGACAACACAATATAATAAAAATTTTGCCCATTTTTTGCGGAACCTATTGTAAAAATTGAGGCCAAAATAACCATTAAAAATAAGAAAAAAGGAAGAGAGAGGAATTTATGTATTTGTTCATTTAATAGTTTTTTAGAATAACCCTTTTCATTTAGTTGCCTATAGTCTTTAACCAAGTCAATAAATGAAAGTGTATTTAAGTTTCTGTAAAGAGAGTTAATTTTTTCTAGCACTTTGTTAGTTTCGAATTTATAGTTTTCATAATAAAATTTATTATTATTTTGTAAGTCGTATACATGAACTTCTTTCATACCCCAAGGATTTTCAAAAATTTCAGCCTGTTCTGCTTCTATGCGTTGAATAATTTTATTTTTATTATTAAAAACATAAACAGATATTTTTTTTAAATTATCTTTCTCTAACTTCTCAGCATTAATAATTTTATACCCCAAATCATCAATCTCTTTTATCCATACACCATTTTTATTTACTGAAATTAAATGGTCTACGTCTTTGGCATGTTTTGCTTTTTCAACTTCATAATACTTAACAAGAGCAGAAGTAACAGGGTTGACGGCAACTAAAATAAACAGTCCAAACAAAAAAGCAAATAAAGCTACGATAAATGTAATTTTTAAATTTGAATATCCAAAAATTTTTATAGACAGTAAATCTTTATTATTTTTTATATTTAAAAAATAAAACATTGAAGCTAAAAATATAATGAAAGGAAGAAGTTCAACAATTAAAGTTGGCACATAAGATAATGATAAAATAAATGGCAGAGAAAAGGGTTGATTTAAACTTTTAAAAAATTCGATTTCCTCAAACAAATTTATGAGAATACCAAGAGATAAAAAAATTAAAATTGAGTTACCAATTGTTTTTGAGAAATTGAACAGAAGATATTGATTGATAATTTTATTCATTTTACAACTCTTTCAGAGATCATATTTTTCACTAGTAGAGAATATAAAGCTACCAATAAAATTAATGGAAATAGGAAATATAACATAAAGCTTGTTAAAGAAAAACCAACATACCTTAAAAGTATTTCTGAAAAAACCAAAATAATAAACGTAAACCCAAATACAATATATTTTTTTAAAAAATTATATTTTTTTTCTTTTTTGTATATTAACAAAAAAGATGCTATTACAGAAATTAGGGGTATATACAAAGGCATGCCAACACGACGAGATAAAGTTTCTATTGTAGTTTTTTTACTATTTTTATGAGGACATTTTATTAACGATTGATTAGATTCTACATTCATCAAACATGTAAAAAGTTTTAACGTTGAGGTTTCCTGTATCTTTGGATTTACTATTGTTCTTCTAGAAAAATTTGCAATACTTAATTCAGTTTTCTCAAAATTAACATTTTTGATTTCTTTCTTTGTATTTAAAGTTTGGATAGTTCCATTAAATAAAACAATTTTATTGTTGAAAAAAAATCCTTTTTCAGCAAGAACTGTTGTATTCTCTGAACCTTGTGCCTCGTTAACAATTGTATTTAGACTCCCGTTAATATCTTTTATAAAAATATTAATAAGTTCGTCATTTGAATTTTTTTCATCAATATAAAAAGTAATACCATCAAAAGCATCACTAAAATCATTTGTTTTAAGTAAAGACTGTATCTGAGTATTTTTGGTATCTTTCAATAATCCTCGCGATTTATTTAATACATATGGATTTACAATTACACTTAATATGATTTGAAAAAGAGATACCAAAAAACCAATTAAAAAGAAAATATTAGCAATTTTTATTTTATTTAATCCTGCTGTCCATAAAATTTGCAATTCATTTTGCCTTTCAAATTTCGTTATTGAAACAACCATAGACAATAAAAAAGATAAAGGTATAAAACGAGTCGTAATAGCGGAGATATTTAACATACTATATTTGAAGTAAATTAGTGCAGAATAGCCATCTTCAATCATTAAATCTAAAAAATTAACTGCTCTTACCGTCCAAGCTATGGCAGTAAAGGTTAGCAAAATTGTTATAAAATTTTTAAAAATTTCAATTGTCAGGTACTTATAAATTTTGTTTTTAAGCATTAAAATACGATTTATATCTAAAGCAACTTTTGGTAAAACTCAATCTACAGTTGATCTAAATGAGTAATTTTTCCATTGAAATTGGACATATTTGGACATATATACCATTCAAATTCTATAGAGTGTACTTATAATTATATGTCTGTAAAAATTAACTATTCAAACAAAGTAAGCAGCAAATCTCCAGGCAACCTTGTCTTATTTGCTGATGAAAAATTTAATATTAATGGTTTAAAAAAACATCTTTCAAATTTAGAATTTTCTTACATAGATGACTTATTGAAAACTAGTGATTTAAAAAAAAATTTATTTGTTTTTGAAGTTAGTTCTAAAAAAAAGATAGTTTTAATTTCTATCAAAATAGAATTAAAGAGCTTTGATATAGAAAATTTAGGTGCTGAATTTTATGGACGTATAAACCATGGAAAGAACAGTGAGTATTTTATAAACTCGGATAGTATAGTTGGTAAACACGATAATTTTATGGGTCTATTTCTTCATGGGCTAAAATTAAAATCTTATGAATTCAACAAATATAAAACAAAAAAAGACACAAGGCTTATTGCTATAAATGTATCAGGAAGCAAAAATAAACCTTCTGTTCAAGATCAATTAAAATTTAAAGCTTTGGAAGAAGGAAGCTTTTATGCAAGAGATTTAGTTTCTGAACCAGGGAATGTTCTACACCCAAATGAATACGCAAAAAGATTAAATTCTCTTAGAAAAGATGGTTTAAAAGTAAATATATATGATGAAAAAAAATTAAAAAAAT
>MDTF01008611.1_pt1 | contig 25704 bp, 13 predicted proteins | sample 811191 | NCBI WGS metagenome assembly MDTF01 (sample SAMN05326649, study PRJNA326480) | marine metagenome | isolation source: seawater | place: Southern Ocean | collected 2011
GAAAGCAATATTGTAAAAATAAGTTAAAATTATTAATAATTAAAAATATTAATAATTACTTTATATATAATGGAGTCCAAAGACATACGCGACGAAACTGTACAAAAAAAAAAGAAAAAATACGATAAGAAAGATGACGAAGAACACATAAAAGATGACGAAGAACACATAAAAGATGACGAACAATATCAATTAGTCCATTTTTATAAGAAAGGAGAACACAAAGCGAGAGATAAATTATCAGTGAAAGATCCATTGATACAGTTAGTAGAGTCAACTAAAGGGAATAGATTGCTGGCATCATTAGATGTGGCTAAGGGTGACGTTAAAAACGTTATGGCTGATATAACTAGTAGAATTACAATATACGAACAATCCAATGGGAATGGTTTTTTAAATGAATTAAAATTTTTAAGACTATGGTACAATAAACAAATAAATGGGACATCTTATTTAAAAAGTAAAATTGAAAAGGCTTTTCAATTTAGGTTGAAAAAAAACAAACGGGAGGAAAAAAAAAAGTTGGATACGTTAAAGGGACATAATGAAGGTATAAAATTAGATGCATGTGATAATCAGGGTACATTAGATATAGATATAGATCAAACATCCTTCTTACAAATTCTATCACCACTCGGACCAATATGTTTAGATTGTGGAAAAGTGGATGGAAAAGATTGTAAAAAATGCGAAGCTCAAGATAAGGTAAATTTAAATAAAGAAAAACATAAAAAATTATTTAAAAATTTGACCCTTTCATCAAATGTTATAAAAAATGGTTTATTAAATGTTGTTCAATCAAATTTAAAATGGGAAACGTTGAGGGAATACATAGTAACTGGCAAAATACCAATACCAAAACAAATAGTATTTGGTACAACGGAAAAGTTATCCTTAAGTAAAATAAGTTTATCTTCGGCGAGAGGAGGTGAGGAATATACAGAATTTGATTCATATATGAAAGAGTATATTTTTAAGGAAGTTATACGTAAAATAATTAAAAATTTGACACAAGTATTTATACGAAATAAAAAAAAAATTACTAGTACAAATGCAATTAAAAAATTAATCATTGGTATATTGTTTGAACTTAACGAAATAATAAAGACAGTATCTGGATATTCTCCAAAAATAAAAAAAGTAAAAGCAAAGGAAAATGCTACAAATACGAATGGTGAAATATTATATAAAATGGGATCTATAGGACGTTTTATTGAAATTGATGCAGATATTAATGACAATATTAATAATTCTATCAATGACATAGATAAATTAAAAAAATTAAATTTATTTGAAATTAATGAACATAATTATATATATAAATTATTTGATTTGTATAAGGAGGTTAAAGATTTGAAGGTTGGAGATATAAAAAATAACATAAAAATTGATTTGGATAACATATTCGCGACTGTAGATTGGAGTAGCCATTATAAGGATATTAAATTACAAGATAATTATAGAAGTTTCCGAATTACCAACGCGAATGAAATGCTTCAATATAATGGGGCAGGCGATTTACCACTACCTATAATACCATTTAGAACATATTACGAAAGCAAACAACAATTTATATTTTATGAAGAAGCTGAGGATGAAGAAGCTGAGGATGAAGAAGCTGCGGATGAAGACGCTGAAAGTAATTTTATAGAATCGCAAATGATTTGGCCATGGCCAAAGTACCATACAGACGAAAATGCTGCTGAAGTCGCAAAAGCTGGCATACCAATTAGGGAATTAATTTTAATTGAATTAAAAGAATTAGTGAAACTTGGAGAAAAAAATGATAAAATGTTTGAGTTTTATTGGTTAGTAGATATACCTTCAAAACTAGATGATCTTAAAACAGGCATGATAACTACAACGGATTATCATGGTGAAGAAATAACTATTCAAGTATTGGATGATGACGAAAACAAAAATAAAAATACTATTAAAAAATATAAAAAAAAACCAAGAAATAAGGCATTGATTAGATTGAAAGTTAGATATTTTGATTATTTATCTGCGGATAACGAATCTGAAATATATAAACAATGGCAAACAAATTACGGTGCAGCGAAAAAACACGGTTTGATTGGCGATAGTTTTAAAGCGACAAAACTAAAAATTGCAATTGGTGTTGGTCGTAACATAAACAAAGTGACTCTACCAGTGATGCTGCCAATTATTTATGTACCAATTGGGATTATTGGTGTTGTTGTTGGCGTTCCTCTATTTTACATTGCGAAGTGGACAGCTATGTCTCCGAAGTTCATAGGTAGCGGTGTAAAATGGGCCGGAAAAAAAACTGGATTAACCGCATTTGCTGGTAAGGTATCAGCCAAAACAAGTTGGTTATATAACCATCCTAATACTCAGTATAGAAAATTTATATTTAATAAATTTAGTATACCGTGGAAAACGTACCCACATAAAGAAGCTTGGTCGGATGGTGGTCAGAAAAAGTATTTATTAAAATCATTATTAAAACCAACTAAAATCAGAGCATTGGACGCCATTCATTTATTAATTAAAGGCAATTATTTTGATAAAAATCATAACAGTAAAAGTTATAAAGCGAAATATTTTAAACATGCTATTTATAATTTACAAGACGACGAATATACCAATTTTTTAGACCAAATAAAAAAATATATAGTACCTTCAATTGAAGATAATGGTAAAAAATATATAAGAAAATATAATATATTTTTCCATTATGATGATTCCCGCCGAATCCAGTTTACAGAGGAAGATGACAAACTAAAACAAATTTGCGATGATAGTTGTATTAATAGATTTTATGAGGAAGCTAAATTGGCAAAAATAGTTAATCCATGTGGTTCAACGTTTTGTTATGCAAATGTAGAAAATGCAAAAGAGGGTTTGCGAAGTAAACAAAAAGTTTTAAATACCTTTTTTTTAGAAAAATATGAAAACACTGGGTTTATTACGGATCCGACAAAAAAAGTGTTTTTAAATAGTGAAAATACACAATATGCTGATGGATTTTCCAATATAATACAATTTACAGGTACAAAGAATTTCCCGGGTATTATAACACAAAAAACAAAACTCCCGGATGCAAAAAAATATTTTGAAATAATTTTTAATAATTTATTAAAACCTGAAAAATTAAAAGAAAATGGGAAATTAATTTTTAATAACATTTGTCTTGATTTTACCGTAATAGATGATTTAATTCTAATATTTAAAAAATTGAAATACGCAGACGTTATTCTGAAAAATATAAAGATCGTAAATACAGAAGCAATCTCAATTTATAATATTTTATACATAATATATTCAAGTGGTGTTAAATTTAATAATTTGGATATTACCGCGGTGAAAGATTCAAATAAAAAGGAATTGGAAGACAAGAATGAGAGAAAAGTGATATCAAAGGGTGTCCAAGCCTATAAAATAAATGATAGAATAAATAATGGAAAATTGAGGAAATTATTTTTTGGAGACAAAAAGTGGTCAGATGACGACGTCAAATTAATTATTGAATGGGCGGTTGAACATGGTTATGTCCATGATAAGGTAGGTAGTACATTCAGAACAGCTGTGACGAATGAAAAGGCTTTGGATAACATTAATAAGCTGACCGACGATTACAAAAAAGACATCGCTAAGGCATTGTATGATATTTTTTTAGAAAAGAACTTTAAAAAAAGCGATTTTGTAAAAAAAAATATTCGGCATGGTGTTGAGCCTGACGAACCGCTGCCAAATCCATATTATGCGTTTGTCAAATTTGACAAATTTGACAAAAATAATAAAGAACGATTGGGTACTTACAGGAAACTTTGGAGTGAACCAAACACAACGAGTAATAAGTTTCTTAAGAGGCGATTTAATTATAAGAATTATGAAAAATTTGTTGTAGATAATGAGGATATAGATAAGGTGGGTAATAAAAATCAAATAATGGTTAGTGACAAAGATCATGCTTTAAATTTTTTAAAATTTGGTTTAAAAAAAAAAGAAAAAGATAAAACGAATTCGGATTACGCGGAATTTTTAGCAAACAATGAGAAGTTAAATTCAGATAACAAGAAAGTCAAAGAAATTATTAAATGGGCAGTTGAACATGGTTATGTCCATAAAACGTTATCTCGTACGTCCACAACAGCCGTGACGAATAAAGAGGCTTTGAATGACATTAATAAACTGGACTACCAAGAGCAAATAACAATCGCTAAAGAGTTGCACGCACATATCTTTGAACAGGATCGGCAAAAAATTTTTGAAAGGATGGGAAGTTTAACGACGTTGGATAAATTTGAAATACATAGTGAATATTACATAAATATATATACAGAATTTGCATATTTTGACAAAATCATGGACGATAAAAAAAGACAGAGTTTTTACAGGAAACTTTGGAGTAAACGAGTATCCCCTGTTAGTATTCTTACGAAAGAAGAGACTAATGAAAATGAACTCGTTTTTGCAAAGGCACATTTTCGGATAGCTGGTGCGGCGGTTATATATACAACTAATTCAAAAAAAAAACAAATCAGTGGACTCAAAAATGGTAATACATATTACGTATTGAAAGGTGAAGCAGAAAATACAATGCAACTTGCAGAAACTAGAGATGGTAATGCTATTGAAATTAGTGGAGGTTCAAAGGGCAATAAAATTACCACTGTTCCTCTTTTGAGGAACCTTAATTTAAAAGAAAATAATACATTTAAAGAAAAGAGAAAAAAAGACAAATGGAACACAGAATATGCAAATATAAAAGGTACCAAAGAAACGAGTGAAATTGCAGCACTTGAAAGTGTAGCTAACACAGCACTTGAAGAGAAATCATTTGTGGATGGGATGAAATTTGTTGGTGGTGATTTTTTTGACAAAAAAGAAATTCAACAAATTGGAGATATAAGTGATGGTTCAAAGTATTTCGCAATGATTGCATTCATGTTGGGGTCTTCAAAAAGCGACACAATGGTTAATGATTCGGGTGATGAAATTAATAGTGTTAAGACTGACGGTATTATGATTTCAAATGCCCTTAATTTTGAAAGTTTATCTTTACCCCAACAATTTCAAAACAATTATTTAATAAATAGCGCACTAAAAGAAGTTAATAAATTGCGAGCAGAAAAAAATAAATCACATTTAATAATAAACTTCCAATCTCCTGAAAAAAAAACTACAAAAATGGATAACGCTGCCACACAAAGTAAAGTTTTATTTGACCATTTATTGGATGAAAATGATGGTATTCCTAAATTTAAAAAGGCATTGAGTGAAATTAGGGAAGCTCTAACAAAGGAAAAATTAAAACAAATTGTGAGAGGTAATGATGTACTTGCTCAGTTAAAATCAATTTTAACTGATAAACAAACAGACACACTAAGCCCAGAACAACAGAAATTTAAAGTAGATTTTTCAATTATTAGAGATATATTTATTATAAAACATGAAAATAAAAAAATACGCATTGATACATATAAAGAAAAAGCTCGCCAATTGATAGAAGAATTAAAAACTATTAATAGTGGCACAAAAAGCGGTTTCTTTATAAAAAGTATGGATAGACAAGAGACAGAAGAAAGATTAAAGAAAGGTAAAAAAGTTTTAAAAAATTTAGAAGATTTGCATAACGATTATACTAATTATAAAGAAGGTGGTATGGCTGGTGGTGGCATAATATCTAATTTAAAAAAAAAGTATGAAAAAAAAGTTAAGGAAAAAAACCTGAAGGACAGTGACATCAGTAGTAAATATAAAGAAAGTAATGAAAATTTGGATAGTTCCCCTTTATTTAGACAATTAATTAACTATTTAGAAGAGTTTGATACTGATAGACGTGATGCTGACGCGAATCTTAATTTATTAGATAAATCATTGGACCCATCGTCGCTTGCCAGAGGATACGATGATTTTGAAATATTAGATACTATAATTGAAATAAATAATAATAATCCGGTAATGACACGATTGAAAGAAATTGGTAGTTCCACCGGAATTAAAGAATTAATAATGTTTTATAAAGATGGTGTTTCGGGATGTTGGGTATATCCACCAAAGAAATTTAAAAGTTTTGCGGATGAGGTTAAAGGTAAAAAACCAATAACTATTAAATTTATAGCACCGACAAGTAAGAAAAAAAAAAAAGACTATAAAGATATAATGGTAAGAAAAGCTAAAGAAAAACGAGTTGCAATTGAAGATTTATATAAAATAAATTATACTAATCGTACCGGAAAAAAAATAGAAGGACCCCGAGGCTCCATACCTCCTCAAAAAATACATTTATTGCACCCCCACTATTTGCGCACATTAAAAATAGATTGTCTTTATTCGGATGGGATAGATATAAATGAAACCGTTCGTTTGTATTTATTTGATAAATACACTGATTTTGAAGATAGTAGACATAAGGATGTGGTTCGTATAAAAGTAGAGGCGCCAAAAACCACTAAAATTACAATAGAGCAAATTAAACAAAATATCACATATCTAATTAAAAATAATATTATATTGCCGAACAAAGTAGATGTTATGTATAGTTATAAACAACAAGCTATACAAAAAGGAAAAACAAAGATTATTGAAATGATGGAGAAATTGAAACATATTTATAAATATACCGCAATTTATGCATCTCAAAGTAGCCATCAATTAAATAATATAATATTTAAAACCAATCCGAGTGGATGGGATAATTTTTACAGGGAATGTACAATATCTTCTTTACCATTAGAGGTTGATAAACAAAAATTGGATAATATGTTTATTTTTGTAGTGGATAGCGCGAGTTCAACACTCAGATTAAATGAAAAATATGGCACGTTGTTTTATAATTTTTCTAGCTTAAAAGATGTACAAGTGGTGGATACTAATATTAAAAATATTAATAAAGTATTGTTTAATAAATTTAATGATTATTGGGGTAATAACTCCGATGCGGCAAATATTTTTTCATTAAAGTTTGAAGGATATGAATCAGGTGTTTACATTTTAACAATTAAAAAATTACAAGAGTTGTTGGACGATGTGAAAAATGAAGCGACGAATAAAGCGAAAATGGTAGAGGAAGAAAAAGCGATGAAGGAAGAAAAAGCGGTAGAGAAAGGAGAAGAAGAAGAACGTAAATCCGAAGATAGAAAGAAATCATTTAAATCCATGGATAAACGAGTTCAAGAAGAAGCGGATAAACAAGTTAAACTAATTAAAAGCGAAGATAAGGCACATGTGAACCAAGTCGTTAAAAACAAGGGATATGTGGAAGAAATAGAAAAGGAAGAAAAGTTTCAAAGATCAAAAAAATCCGAAAGTGATATAATAGCAAGAGTAGAAGCTGCAGGAAATAAAATTACAATAAATGATGATGATGGTAATGTCTATTATGGACAAATGGAAGGTGATAAACCACATGGTTATGGGACATTTACTTTTGCCGATGGTGGTAAATATGTGGGAGAGTACAAGAATGGTGAAGGACATGGTTATGGGACACGTACTTATGACGATGGTCAGAAATATGTGGGAGAATGGAAGAATGATAAAAAAAATGGTCAAGGAACACAAACTTATGACGATGGTACAATCTTTCACAGCGGAGAATGGGTAGAAGGTGAAACGAAAACTAGTGGAAATGAAAGTGAAGACGAATTTGAAGACGACATAGACGAAAAAACAGCCTCTTTAGAGGCACCTGAAGATGCTGATCAACATTGGCCGAATCTTGCAGAAAGTGATATAATAGCAAGAGTAGAAGCAGCAGGAAATAAAATTACAAAAAATTATAAGAGTGGTAGTGTCTATCATGGACAAATGAAAACTTATAAAAGACATGGTTATGGGACACGTACTTATGCCGATGGTCAGAAATATGTGGGAGAGTGGAAGAATGGTAAACAAGATGGTAATGGGATATTGACTGGTGCCGATGGTACAATCTTACACAGCGGAGAATGGGAAAACGGAAGAAAGGGAAATTCATACGGTTATACTACAGGTGAAAAGAAAACTAATGTAAATGAAAGTAAATACGAAGTTGAAGGAAAAGACAACAGAGCCGAAAAAGAACACGTCGGAGTGGAGAAAACATTAATTAGTAGTACTGGCAAAAGATATGTCGGTAAAATTAGTGAAGGTGATGAAAAGAAAGGGAAAGGAAGATTTACTTGTGAAGAGACTGGTGCTATTTATGATGGTGAATTTCAATTGGATAAAATGCATGGTAATGGGACATATACTTGGGCCAGTGGTAGTAAATATGTTGGAGAAATGAAAGATGGTAACTTTCATGGTCATGGAATTAAAACTTTTGCCGATGGTGAGAAATATGTGGGAGAGTGGAAGAATGATAAAAAAGATGGTCATGGGACATATACTTATGCCAATGGTAATAAATATGTGGGAGAGTTTAAAAATGATAAAAGAGATGGTAATGGGACATGGACTTGGGCCAGTGGTACAATCTACCACAGCGGTGAATGGGTAAACGGCAAAAGGGGAAGTGAAAGGGAAGAAGTTGACACGAATGGAGAAAGTGCAGAGGAAGTCACCAATGAAGATATTGAGGAAATTATGCGTGGAACCATTGAACCGGGATCTAAGTTAAGTGAAAAAGAAAAAAAACTGATTAAAATTATGAAAAAGGCTAGAAAAAAAATACATAAATATAAGAGTGAGTTAATTGAAAAAGAAAAAAAACTGATTAAAATTATGAAAAAGGCTAGAAAAAAACATAAATATAAGAGTGGTGATACCTATTATGGGAAAAAGGTAAATGACGAAAGACAAGGTTATGGGACATATCTTTGGAAAAATGGTGATACATATGTGGGAAAATCCAAAAAAGGTAAAAAAACTGGTTATGGGGAAATGATGAGCGAAGATAGTTATAAGGGACATTTCAAAAATGATGAAAAAGATGGTTATGGGGAAATGACTTATGCCAATGGTGATAAATATGTGGGAAATTTCAAAAATGATGAAAAAGATGGTTATGGGGAAATGACTTATGCCAATGGTGCTAAATTTGTGGGAAATTTCAAAAATAATATAGCAGTTAAAGACGAGGGGGAATTTACTCCTGCGGAAACAATCGCCGATGTGGACGTTGTAATTTAATGATTTTTGCGCAAGTTTTCTTGTTTAACACAAAACAGTATAATTTCAAGAAACATATACGAATTCAGTTCTGATAACACAAAAAAAATGATTCGTTTCTCCGCCGAAATTATTAATATATTTTATAATATATTATTAATAATCTGATATTTTAATCATCTGATTTTTTGACCTTTTTCTTTCTCACAACTTTCTTTTTCTTTGGAGCTTCTTCTTTGTCTTCAACTACATCGTCGTCATCGTCATCAAAACTAGGACCTTGTAATTCTTCAACTTCTTCCTCTTCTTCCTCTTTTTCTTCTTCTTCATCATCACTATCATCCAATAAGTGACATGTACCAGATCCCAATAATCTAGCTGGTGGTCTAACACATAATTGCACAATTTTCCACGTAACGCCACATTTACCTCCCGCAAACCACATGCCTGTGCATTGGATTAATCCTTTTACATTTGAGGCTTTTGGGATTGCTGTAACTGGAGTAACACTTGGGTCAGTGTTCCCATCCGGAAGATAAAGTGCTTTTCTTTCCATATTATATAATTCAACTGCAAAATTTCCATCCCAGAAAGGAACTTTGAGTTTCATCGTTGGAAAGCGATTATAATCCGGATCGCTGGTTGGTTGTCCATTACTATCTTTGAGTCTTGGGTATTTGAGAATTGGATACATTAAAGCATCAATTACTTCGCGCGACATTTTACTTTTACCGTGCCATTTTTTACACATTGAATCGCATGAATCTGTTTTGATTTTATTTTCAAGAACTTTCAATGCTTCCAGGAATTTTAAAACTGTTGGGCTATCATCGTTAAATTGTAAAGCCATATCATAGCTAATACGACCAGATTGTTCATCAACACGTTCATTTACACCCCACGTGAGCATTAATGGAATTTGAAGTACAATTGGTTGGCCATCTAAATTAAGCTGGACACTTTTTCCACCTTTCTTGTTAACAACGGGTTCTTTGTAAGAAATTTTAGTTGCATCAAAAGTTTTTGCTTTAGTAATCATGATAGACATTTTTATATATATTAATGAAACAATTATTTATGTTAATTTAAAAAATCAATTTATTTATTAATTTTAAAAATAAGTATTGGAATGAATGAAATAAGTAAATGAAATAAGTAAATTATAAAATGAATATTAAAATATATTATCAAGATATTATAAAGATGGCTACAGCAAATACAAAAATAAAATCAATAAAATCATTTTTAAAGGATTATATATTTGATGATGTTGCAATATATCCGAAAGAAAAAATGAATAAAACCGACTTTAAAATACCAACGTACCCTGAATATACGAAACTAATAACATATAATTACACAGTTGATCAATTAAAAAGAATATCGCGACATTATCAACAAAAAATCGGTGGTAAAAAAAATGACTTGATTTATAGATTATATAATTATTTGAAATATTCTTATTATATTATAAAAATTCAAAAAATAACAAGAGGTCATTTATTCAGAGTATTTTTGAAAATTCATGGACCCGCCATACAAAATAAGAAATGTGTGAACGATAAAGATTTTTTAACATTTCAAAAATTGACAGAAATACCTTACCAACAGTTTTACAGTTTTAAAGATAAAGATAATTTCATTTATGGTTTTGATATATGTACAATTTATAATATGTTAAAAAATAATGAATATAATAAAAATCCGTATAATAGAAATTCGTTGCCAAAAAATATTTATAATGATATTAAAATAATTGTAACGATGGCGAAAAACTTAAAAATTGATTTAAATGTAAAATTAGAAATAAACAACAGCATGACAGATGAGAAAAAATTAGAATTGAGAGCAATAGAAGTTTTTCAAAAGATGGATAATATGGGATATATTACAGATACAAACTGGGTAATGCGATTATCAAGACAAAGAAGCCTTCGTTATTTGAGAGAATTGAAAGACGTTTGGAACTTTAGAGCTCAAATAGGTCCATTAACCAAGTCAAATATTTGTCCGAATGGTACACCTTTCAGCGGTATTAATATAAGTATTATTTCAGCTACAAAGACTGATTTATTTTTAAAACATACAATATTGAATATTATTGATAAATTGGTAACAGCTGGTATAAATGCTGAATCTAAGTCGCTAGGATGCATGTATGCTTTGGGTGCTATGACAATTGTATCTTCTTCTGCTGCAAATTCACTTCCATGGTTGTACGAATCTTTCATGGTTACAAATATAACTAATTAAAAAAAAGTTATTACGATATTCGCTTCATAAATAATATTTAATATAAAGCATTTAAACAGAAATATATATATGATATTATAAAATGGTAAAAGGTAAAAAGACGAAAAAAACTCAAGCAGCTAAAACTGCAACCACCCCCGTAACTACGACCCCCGTAACTGCAACTCCTGTAACTGCAACTCCTGTAACTGCAACTCCAGCAGCCCCTTCAAAAGAAGTTGAAGTTGTCGCACCACCAACAATGGGTAGTCAATTTGACGCCCTTCTTGCACAGCTTTCCGCAGTGAGAAGTCAATTAACAAGTGTAACAACACAAGTTCGTACTTTAGCCAAACGTGCTGAAAGAGAAGTTAAATTGGCACAAAAAAACGGCAAAAAAAAGCGTAAAACCGGTAACAGAGCCCCAAGTGGATTCGTAAAACCAACTAAAATTAGTTTGGAACTTGCCAAATTTCTTGGAAAAGATAAAGGTACCGAGATGGCGCGTACTCAAGTAACTCGCGAGATTAATGGTTATATTCGCAAGCATTCTCTGCAAGATCCAAAAAATGGTCGCAGAATTCTCGCAGATAGCAAACTCAAAAAACTTCTCAAACTCACTGATAAAGATGAACTCACTTACTTTAATCTCCAACGATACATGAGCCCACATTTCGCAAAAGCTGTGAAAAAGGGTGATGTCGTTGCACCAGTAAGTGCTTAATTCATGAATTAGTAAATGATATCACACATGATATTATACATTATATCATACATTATATCCCAAATTAGTAAAAAATTATATATTTTAATATATAATTTTTTTAAACTCTTCGGTTTAAATTTTTCTAAAATCTTCGGTTTAAATTTTTTTAAATACTTATTATAAAATGAAAAAAGAATTGTTAATACATTTCATTTTAGGAGGGATATTATTTTCAAGTGTATATTATTTTTCAAATGTTATGAATGATCCCATTATTTCGGCGATTATTGGTGCCATACCAATTACCATTATTTGTGGATTCATTGTGGCGAATAGAAATTCTTCGGTGGTTTATTTTAAAAATGTATTAATTACGCTAATGATTACCGCAATGTTAATAATAGGATTATGGTATACTATAAAAAAAACAAATATTGATAAAAATGTATTAATATTATTAGCGCTCATTATCTGGATAATAATTCAATATATTAGGTATAATTTACCATAATTATTTTTCTCCATTCAAATACATGATTCTATCCACAATTAAAGAGTTGATTTTTCTTTTATTGTACACACCATTCTGTATTGAAATAAACTTGTAATTTTTCAATATATTTCTATTGGTTAGATCATAAATATTTTGGATTTGGTAATATTTTTGTTGTTCACTCTCAATAATATAATTATTATAACGTAACCATACCACAAAATCCTTTGTATTTGATTCATCAGAATCATTATTACATTCAAGATTATATTCATTATCAGAATCATTATTACATTCAATATTATATTCAAGATCCACCTTATATCTCATATATTTATTAATAAAATACATGAAATTTTTATGAATATTATTATTAACATAATCGTTACAAGATAATGTGCAAATCATGCGAAATGTATCCAAATCCATATCATTTTTTTTCAAAATTTCATCTATATTATAATAGTGAAAAGATTCTTTTTTAAAATTTATGGATTTGATAATTCTTTTGCAGCCTAAGGCAAATAGGTCAGTATCTTCGCTCATGCACGCGTATACTTTATTATTATTTACCAATTCGCAACATAATTCTTCAGCTTCTCCTTCGGCAACAATATATTTCATACCAGCGAAATCCAAATAATTTTTAACATCGTGAATATCCCATTTTGTTAATTTTACGCGTTCTCTATGCAAATTGGTGAGCTTTTTTTTAAGTTTATTGGATGGATTTTTCTTAAATTTTATATTCACTTCTTCGTACATTTTATTCGCATTGTCGCGATTTATGCGGCGTTTGACCTGTTCACTTTTTTTCTCGTCTCCATATTTACCATCAAATATGAATAATGAGCGAATATTATTCTTTTGTAAAATTTTACATAATATATCAAGTTCTTCCAAAAGACGATTGTTTCCCAAAAATCGGTATATATAATTATATATATCAATTGCAATTTTTTTTCTTTTTAAATGTTTAAATGAACGTTCATTTGGATTTAAAGATTCTTTTAAATAGCGGTTTAGTAATCTTATACCCATTGTAAATGGATGGATAATTTATTATTTAAAAACAGCATCAATTTAATTGTACGTCTATTATGGTCATTCGCAATGAATTTAACAAATCATGTGATCCAGACATACCTCTGGTTATTTGCTTAAATAATGAGGTCATTTCTTTAATTGAATCTAATAATTTATTTTTTTTATATAAAACCGCCGTCTTTTTGATTAATAATAACAAATAATCATAATTTTTACCACTATTTATAATGTTATTTTCATTATTCTTTGCGAAAAAATCCAACATTTCATTGCTATGAAATAACCAAACCATTTTTAATATATAATATCCCAAAACGTTGGTTTTTTCTTTATAATTTTGTATTGATAACTTCCTAAAAACATTTTTATCACTTGTAATTATGTCATAATTTAAATTCATGTGATCCAATACTTTAATACATTGGAATATGGAAAAATATTTTTCCATAGTGTTAAACATTTGAAAATAACTTATAAAATCTTTATAATTATCCGTTATATTATATGAAATTAGTATGGAATTTATAATATTCGCCCAGAACTCACAATATGTTTCGGTAATGGAGAAATAACTATGTTTGATAAAAAACATTTTAGTAATTTCATTTTTCATTGATTTATTGATATTTAAATCGGAAAAATCAAAGCATAATGAATGAAATAATTCATGAATCAATACCTTAAACCATTCTTCCTCCCTATATACTAAAATTTCACCTTCTCTCTTACAAGCCCACGTGATACCCGTATTAACATTGAAAGATCCCAATACTTCGTTTGGGTTACTCGGTAATTCCTTTTTGAGATCAGTTAAAATTATATTTATTTCCAATGACACAATCTTGCGATTAGTGATAAAAATAGAAATAAAAAATAACAATCGTATAATACGTATCTTCATCGCAGTAATACTTACATTTTTATTAAGTAAAAAAATGTTTATTGTAAATAATATACTCCCTATTTTAATTACAAAAATATGTTTGCTTTTCATATTTATTTTAATATATCTCAAAAGTTTTTCTGAGAGAAAGATACTGCTACCATTTAAATATGAATGTTGTGCAATTATTGTTTTTTTATTCATTGAATTAATATTTATATCTTTAACGGATATATTATCAATTTGTTTCATATTTGTTTCATATTTATCCAATAAACCATAAAATTCACTCATTACATTTTTGTTTTTACGTGTTAAAGATGTTTGATTAATTGTGTATTTATCGTCAAAAAAAATATTTAGAAAATCATTACTAATCTTTGGCAACCTCATTAATATAAAATAATAAAATAATATTAATGAATTTTTTCCATTTATTTCTCATTTATTTCATTTCGTATTTTCATCGTATTTATAAATGGTACCAAGTTTGTTGCTTTTCCACGACGCGTTTCCAAGTGCACTAATTTTGCATTTTTTGTTGCCAATAACACTTGTTTGGATAACCTATCTTGATTATATTTCAATCGTTGTCCCTCTTCCATAATCTTATGTGGATAATTTTCAAAGAAATCAGGATCAATTTTAATAGAATCTTTTCTAAATTTAACTCTTTTACCATTTAATTTAATATAACCTGTTCTCCCACCTGCACCTAAAGCTTTCCTCGGGTCAGTAGATATTTCAGACCGTGATTCAATAGTAAATAATTTAAAATACTCGGGATTGTTTTTTTTGAATTTATGAGCGTGATACCAATGTTCTACCGAAGCCCAGGTATAATCAGCACCTGAAAATAACCCTGTCTCATCTGTATGGAAATTTGACAATACTTTTCTCCAATTGGCTATTTCAGACAAAGCTGTAAAGTCTACATCACCACTTAATGTTTCACCACCACCAGCTTTACCTTTACCTGGTTTATCATCTGCAGATTTGCTATAAAATTTGAAAACATTGTCATCATATAATGCCATATTTTTGCTCTGGTAATCATTTCGTAGGTAATTCATCCAAATCAATTTTAATATCACCCTGAACATTTAACACGGGAACATCAGTAGGAACAACAGGACCAACAACAGGAACAACAACAGGTGCAGGACCAGCACCAGGACCAACACTTAAAACAGGATCAACACTTAACACTGGATCAACACTTAACACTGGATCAACACTTAACACTGGATCAACACTTAACACTGGATCAACACTAACATCAACGTTAAGATCAATGCTATTATCAGAATTTAAAAAATCTTCATTAAGTTTTAATTCATTTGAAACTTCATTTATAGTATCCAATTGCATTGGTGTAACCGGTTCATTTGTTTCAATTTGTATTGTTTTTGGTTTTGATTTCTTTTCAGGGTTAGATGTAGAATAAAGTTTTTTTTTAACAGAATTTTTAATTACAGTGAAATCGTTAAACAATATTTCTTTAGAAGCATTGTCATATTTATTTTTCACGAGTGTAAATTCTATTGTTGATTCTGAAAAATTTTTCTTTTCTTCTTCATCAACATACATTTCATAATATTCAAATTCCCTCTTTTTTTTCAAGTTCGGTAAAATATTTAAAATATAAATATTCATTGCATTTTTTAGTGTTGTTTTATCACCATTCACTCTATATTCACTTATAAATTTCTTAAAATTTTTAATACTTTCATCTATTTTAATATACAATTCTTTAACTTTTAGACTTTTAAAAATCCTATTTTCTTTATTTTCGCCATTTTCTTTATTTTCGCTAATGATAATTGTATCCAATTCATATTTATGTAAATTTATAAATTTAATAATATCGGTCTGTTTTTTCAGCTCAATCTTTAAGTTTTCAAATTCAATTAACACAACATCTTCGTTTTCCAAATCAAATAACAAATTTAATTTATTTGTAATTATATGATTCTTTATTTCTTCTAAATAATCATTTGTTTGTTTTCTTAAAATATTATAAAATGAATAACTACCTGTTTTAATTTGAATATTTAATGAACAATTATTTTGATCCGAATTACATTTTGCCATGTAAATACCATCAACAAATGAAAATAAAGTTCCACCATTTTTTCCACATTGTATACATTTTTTTCGCAACTGTGCAATTCTTGATTTACCCTCTCTTTTATTTTTAAAGTTTCTTAATATTTTTCTTTTTTTTGTTGACCATTTTTTTTCATATTTATTTTTTAATTTAAAATAATTATCTAAATCATTTAAATAGTTTTTATATGCGACACCATTCATCTTATATTTTATAAAAATATTTTTATAATATTTTTATAAAATTTTTATAAAATTTATACTTTATAATATTTTTCATGTAATAATTTATAATCATTTTTAAATTTAGGAAGATTTGTAAGTGAAGAAGTTTGTTCTCGTTCTTTACGTTCAATCACATTTCGTACTTTAGATAAAATATATATTTCCTTTTGTTTCTTTTTAAAAATTTTATCATTTTCCGTTGGCTTTGTTTTAAATTTGTATATTAAAAACAACGTTATCACCATTATAAAAAAAACAATAATGAAACATTTAAGTAAAATGTATATAATTTATGACGTTTTATATTACATTTTCGTAATGTTGAAGATAAAAAATATTTAGTACCCGGTTCAGTTAAAGAAGGTTGTGTCATTTATATAATAAATTATAATTATGAAAATATATTATACTCATTATCTATAAATAATGGCTGACCCAGAAACTGTTGAAACCGATCCATCCGAAAATACACCAGATACGCCAGATACAAGTAGATCCAGTTCATCATCCTCTTTTATGATGGGGATAATCGTGCCTTTAGTTGCATATTTTTTAATCGGATATAAATTATACAGCGCCTCTTACGACGATCCAATGGCGAGGGTGGATGTTCCATCAAAAATGGCAATGTTAAAGATACTTTTATTAGTTGTTATGTTTACAACAATGTACGCTTTAAACACGAGTGAAATGAAAAGAATGTGTCCCGATGGAACAAAAAATATTGTTACTAAAGTTTTTTTTAGTACATTTATCCCATTTATATTTATGATGGGTAGTGTCATAGCGGCTTTAACACTAATGCCTGGTTGGAAAGCACCATTTTCAAATACATTAGGATATTCAATTGTAAAAAACGTAGTATTTCGGAAATTATTTAGTTTGCGAAATTGGTTAGAACCAGGAGAAATTGTGGGAGATACTGAACTAGCGAAATTTAATCAACGTTCAAATAGAACATTTTTTGTGAATGAGTTGACGCCGGATAATTTTTTTAAAGCAGTAGAATCTTTGAAAGTGAAGTTCATAGAAGATGGTGACGGAGAAGAAGAATACCCCGTAGAAAAAGTATTGTATCAAGCAGTCATTATTAAGGATTTTATATCTGAATTTATTTGGTTTTTTATAACAGCGTCATTAACATTTTCATTGTCGCAAGTTTATATTTTAGATTCCTCTTGCGAACCAGACGTAGATTAAATTTAATAATTAAAATTGGGAATGTTTATATAATATAGAATAAACACGTAACTTAATATGGCTATTATTAATGTTATAAACCAAATTGGTATAACTGTTTTATTCTTAGTTCCTAAACCAAATCTTCTAAAACTACCATCATTATTATAAATGAAAGATGGTTTCAAAGATTGGATGAAAAAAAATATAATTAAAAATAAAATTATAGATACTGAAGTGACGTTTTTTTGGATATACTCACGATACATAATAAAATATATAGAGATTTTTATATATTTTATTTTCATCCAATCTACAACAAACAACTACAACAACGAACAAACGACCACGCTTTACCACATTTCTTCTTCGTCACCATCTTCGCGGACATCTAACGTATTAATTTCATGTGAAATTCTATCATTTATGCCTTCTTTTTCTAAATATTCTATTTTATCATTGCCGTCCATATCTGCTTCCTGGACATTACCAGAATCTAGTAACAGTTGACTTTCAGTATATTCGCGTTCTTTATCATATTGATCTTTATCATATTGGAAAACCGCCTTTGATAATCCAAAACCCCACTTACCCAATTTGTGTTTTTTCATCATTTTTTCAACATCCATTGATTCTTCTGTCAAATTCTTCAAGTTAAGTCGTATACCGTCTTTTTCTTTTTCCTTAACTTTCAATATATTTTTTTCAATTTTTTCATTTGTGAGGTTTATCAATTTTTTTCTTTTTATGAAAATGTCCATATAAGATTTCAATAATTTCGCAATTGACTGTTCTAAATCATTTGAAGACCCTTTCATCAGCGTCTCTTCAATTGACATATTATTGTTTTTATTTGTTTCTTCTATTCCATCCATTGGTGAATTTGATTTTATTTCATCCAATAAACCAATATACAATGATAATGTGCAAATAAAGAAATATTGATGTACCTTAATATATATTTGATTATTGAATAACGTATTTCTGGGATCTCCCAATATTTTAGAATAAAATGGTATATTTTTAACAATATTCAATAAATCAACCGTATTTGATTTAATCAAAAATAGTAATTTTGTAAGTTTCTCATTATCATAAAATTCATTTAAGGTGATATATTCGTCCAAAACATCAGTTCTAATAGCATTTTCATGCCTCTGAGAGAGATTCCAATGTTGTGGTACATACATATCGTAAGAAACTTTCTTTAAAATGATTTTTGGAAACAACATACACATATCTTGAATCATTTTTTTTATTTGAGAGCCTGTTAAAAAGGCAGTTTCATCATTAATTGACATATAATCACCACTCCCCCTTTTCTCGTAAATTGAGAAAGTTGTTAAATATTTTGATATTTTTTTAGAGCCACGATTCAGTTTATTTTTGAGGAAATCATTTATTTTTATTAATTGTAAAGTTATATCTTCATTTAAAAAAAGTAATAAATCAGCGGCTTCTTCATTATCTTTGGGTTGATATCTTATTGAATATTTATTTACCAATGATAACATTTTTGGTATTATCTCTTTATTGCATATCTTCACATTTTCCTTTGTGTTTATATATTGTAATAATTCTTCAAATATTGTCTTGTTCATGGTGTATGATTTATCAAAGCTAATTTTAACACTATTTTCTCTATTCACATGTTTCATTAATAATTCAAGACTTTTTTCATTATAAATATCGCCATTTTCTTTTTTAATAATTGCTATTTTATTTTCAATTGTATCATTTTCTTCAAACGCACTTGTTTTTTTAATACACAACGATTCCAATACAGGATTTAAACTCAACCCTGAGTTATATTTGCAATATTTTATGAATGCTCTATAAATAGTTTCTTCCGAATAATTTGAATTTACAAGAGGTAAAATCGTTTTATTATTTTTTTCTGAAAACATTAAACTACCTCTATTCAATAAATTAGTCGTTTTAATTATACCAACCAATGATTTTATATAATTAATTTCTGTTTCTATTGAATTATCTTCTTCTATGAAATATAAATACGTATTTAGTTTTTTATCATTGCAACAAGCGTTTTCTATATAGGGTATACCACTATTGGTTACAAATAATTTCTCTTTATTTTTTATTACATTATTAATTTTACTTATGATAGACATTGACAGCATTTTTGTTTTACCCATTATCTTATTCATAATTTCAAATTGTTCTGATTTATTTTTTCTAATTGTGGATAATAATTTTAACTTTATTGAATTACCTATCATTTTAACTTTTGAAATTTTTAGTCTGTTTAATGGTGGTAAAAAATCACCCCATTTTTGTATACTAAATTCATCCGAAATTATTTGGTTGAAAATATTAGTTTTTAACCATTCCTTTTTATATTTTAGTTTTTCTGATATTTCATATACGGATAACACTTCATCTACCATGAAACTTTTTATTTTAATAATGAATTTATTTATTTTTTCAGTATTTTTTTTATCTTTATTACCACGTATTCTTGGTAATCCAGTCCATGGTCTTGAATCATTTTTTATTTTCAAAAATACACATAAGGTATATTCAATAAACCCGTTACTTGAATCATCTAATGGAAATCCGGAAAAATCTCGTCTACAACCAGGGAATGTTTTTGATGTTTTCATGGAAGGAACACTGCTTTGAACTGAAACAACATACAATGATATGATCGCTTTCATAATTTTTTCATCTATGATTGCTTTATATGGTTTTATTTTTTTCCCAATAGTCTTTGCTTTTAATTGTTTCATTTTATATTTGTCTTCGCTTATCAAGTTATTTAATATTTTAACAGTGTTTTCAACAATAAAGTCATACGACATTGTCAAATCAAGTCCGATTGATTTATCCACACTTTCCAATATACTATAAATAACTTTCGCTAATTTTGAGGTATGACCATATTCAGATACCATTACTTGTTGATTTGGATTTTCTTTTTCTATAACAAATCGCGATTTCATTTTATAACCTTCGGCATTATAACCTTCGTCCGTATCCAATTCTATATATTTTATAATATACCCACTATATTTATCAACTAATTTATCCCCATCATTACTCAAAACACCTCTTTCTTTTGAAATCTGATTTATTTTTTCTTGGTATGAATTATTTTCATACGCTTGTGCAATGTCATATAAAAAAGTAGGCATTAATGGAAAATTTGTATCCAAACAATAGGACCAATATTTATTTTCTTCCAAATTTGTACTTTCAAAAGGTCTACAATACTTGTTATAAAATAATATAACATCACTATGTTTTTTCACAACATCCTTTTGCGATAATATATTATTCATTAGTTTTGCAAAAGGTGAAATTTTAAGTTCCATTTTATCTATATTATATGAAATTTTCAACATTAAATTGTTTTTAACAAGAAATTTTCTATTATTATATTGTTTCTTTTCTTCAATAAAAATTATTTGTTTTTTTCTTTTCTTTTTCAATTCGCTTTTTAATTGAGAATAAGATTTTTCTAATTCTTTTGAAAAATTATTAATAATATCAGTAACCAAAATATTATGTATTTTCACTTTATTTTGATCTTCATTGGCACATTCATTATTTATGGTTAAACATTTATCTTTAATATTACAAAACATTGAGTCATCTGGCATTTTATCATTAAATTCATCCTTTAATCTCCATTGATTATCGGTACGTTTATAATACCGGTATTCATAATCTCCCATGTCTAATACGGCATATTCACCATTTATGACACGTTTTTGACCAATTGTCATACTTTCAGCATCTCTTTCAGCTATCCCATGCTTTATTCCAACGCTATTTACCAAATGATTCTTTAAAAATGTTTTGAAAGTATTGTCGTCCATATCTCTTCTTTCTCTCAAGAATTCATTTAGAATATCATATTGTGTATCATCGTATACTTTATCATAAAATACAAATTCAACATTGTTGTCTTGTTTTAATATTTCCATATCAACGTATTTTTTGGTTAAAACAAAATTTTCACATGTTTTGATCGCATTACTGTCCATATTAGCATCCATATTAGCATCCATATTACCGTCCACATTACCGTCCATATTACCGTCCATATTAGCATCCGAAACAGCAATTTCCTTTTCTAATTTTTCTTGAAGATTTAAACTTTCTCTCATATCAATTTGCAGTAATCCTATGAGGGTATTCATTAAATCCCCACCATCTAAATTATATATTTTACGAATAACATCCGAATTATTCAAATTTAGTTCTTCAAGATCATACATTTGCTTTATAAAATCTTGGACATTTAATATTTTCTTATCCATTTTCTTATCCATTTTATTGTCCATTTTATTGTCCATTTTGTTTTCCGGGTTATCGCCCGCGTCTGAACTCATTTCAAATTCATTGATATTATCTTGATTTGAAAATAATTTATTAAGTACGTTATTTCTATTTTTATATGTTTGATTTTTTTTTAATTTCATTACTCTTGAAGCTAGTGTTTTTTTAAACATTGTTATATTTTCAATAATCATGCTGCACATTAAATTATACTGAGGCATGGTTAATTTATCGTAATAAACCATAAATGGTTCCAATTCTTTTAAAAATTCAACATTGTTAGTTTTATTTTTTAATACAAAACTCATATTTTTTATTATTGTTTCAGTTGTAGGTATCATTTTATCTAGAAAATTGGTATAAAGATCCTCACCTTTTCTATCAGCATATAATCTTCTCTCAACAAATGAAATAGAGGTTGGTCTTTTTAGAAAATTGTTATGATATACCAAGTTTTCAAAATCTTCATCAATATTATATTTTATTAACTCGGTATCGTCCAATATATTATAGAATTTCAAATGATTATGCAACAATGTTTTCTTATATATATTTGAACCATTGAGATATAATTTTGATAATTCCGTATAATACCTAGGCATCATTAAAAATCCCTTTAAATATATTGATTCATTTGGGATAATAGAAACGGCTTCATATATATTTTTTTTTATTAATGGATCTTTATATAATATATTTTCACCAATTGTATATTTTTGCACAGAATATTTATGTTGACCAAGTATACCATCCTCGTTTTTTACAATACTTGAATTATATTCGTCAATGTTATCCAAAATCACATGAATATCATTATCTATTTCTATTTTATTTATTACATTTGTTCTTTCAATCGGAGCCATTGCTATGTTTTGAACACCTTTAATTTGTTGTTGAATATATGAATATTTTTGCGAATTATCCGGAACAGCATTGGTTTTATAAGAATTCATTATTTCATTATAATTATTTATGAACGTATGTGTACCATCCACCATGACATCATCCGCAACAGAGCTATCCAATGTGATATCAAAATCCATTTTTCTTTTATTTTTAACCACAGGTATTAACCATGATAATTCATTTGTGAAATTTCTCAAATTTTCAATTAAAGGTTTTTTATTTTCTGTGATCTTTTTTAAAGAAGTTATAACACCATCCGTTGAAAAGTCTGAAAAATTTAACCTTAAATCTTTAAATCTTTCAATAGTAACATGTATATCGTTTAATACTCTGAAATTTCTTTCAGATGTTGGGTAAACCGATAATAACGAATCCAACAAATCATTTATTTGAAAATCAATAGGATATACCCTTTTTGAAGTATCAACTTGAACCATTTCGGTAACCTTTTCATATATTTCATCCTTCAATAATATAATAGAATTCGCGTCTATTAATATTTTAACAAGTTCTTCTTTATTATCATCTTCTTCAAAATTTAATTGAATATCGTCAAATTCATCCTCGTCCATTTCAAATTCATCTGTATTTTGTTTTTGCAATTCTTTAATAGAATGACTAACATCCAATTCTTCTTCAGTTGGATCAGTAAATGGCCTTATTTCTAGTAATTTTATTTTTTTCGGAAGACCTTTATATTCAAAATCAATGTATATTTTTTCCCTTGATGGGTATAATGAAATTTCAATCATATCATTTTCCAAGTTTGTTATTCGTCCATTAATTATTGTAGGTACTTTACCACCGAATTCAAATGTCCACCATGTATTCGGTATCAAATTATTTTGTCTAGCAAAACCCTTTTCTTCGGGAAAATAAACAATATTTATAGCGATAATTGATTCATCATTTAATGTGCCATTATTTAATGTTATATCAATTGTTGTATTATCTACATCATTTAACAATGAAATAACATTTTTATCTAAATATCCTATATAAAAAACTTTTTCATGTAAAGTTGAATTGGAAGGCGCCTCTATCTCAATAAATTGACCCAATTCCAAAAACAATTGGTTCTTTACTTTATTTTTTCTTTTCTCACTTTTCGTTTCTTCACTTTTCGTTTCCTCCACCAAGTCCTCATCTATTTCCTTATTTTCACCAACGTCTATTTCAACAAGTGGTTTTATTTCAACAGATTGTTTTATTTCTGGTATAACAATTGGAGTATCATTTTTTAATGTCAAATCACTCATTACTTATATTTAATATATATTATATAATAGGTTTAATTTTTTATAAATTGAAATAAAAAATATATTAAAAATATATTTCATTAATTATTTATAATGACAACTTTAAAGGTAACAACTATATTAAATTCACAAAATGAAGATTATATCGTTAAAGAAAAAAATGGATTATATTTGATCAAATATAATAAATCTTCATTGCTCAATAATGCAAATACACTCGGATTATACAGATCCGTTATTACGGATGGTGAAAATATTTTATCATTTGCTCCACCTAAATCCGTAAAGTACGATACTTTTACAAAAACCAATGATTTTGAAAATTGCAATATTACAGAATTTGTAGACGGTACAATGATAAATGTATTTTACAATACGAAAAATATGATTGATGGTGAATTTGAACCAAAGTGGGAAATTGCCACAAGAAGTAATATCGGTGGGAGATGTCGGTTTAATACAACCAAAACATTTCGCGAGATGTTCTTTGAAGCATGCAATTTTGAAGAGTTAATTAAAGGATTAAATAAAAAATGTAGTTATTCGTTTGTCTTACAACATCCAGAAAATCGCATAGTTCATAAAATATATAAACCACAATTATATTTAACAAATATTTATGAATTCAATAAATGCACTGTATCTGAAAAAAATATTAAAGAATTCAATTTTAATGAAATCAAATGTATTCAAGATATTTCTGAATATAATATCACAAATTGGGAATCGTTAAAGGCCATTTGTTCGGGTGGAACTAACTTTAGTTTGAAAGGATTTGTTATTTATAATAACAATGTGCGAACTAAAATTAGAAATATTGAATATGAAAAAATTAAAATCTTACGAGGAAATAGTCCTAAACTCCAATTTCATTTTCTGGAATTATATAAAAATCAAAACGTATTTAACTATTTATCTTATTTCCCAGAAGAAAAAAAAAAGTTCATGAAATATCAAAAAGACTTTTACAAATGGACCGAAAAATTTTATAATTTATATGTTAAATGTTTTATTGAAAAAATTGTAAGTCTAAAAAGTTGCCCATTTGAATTTAAACCTTTATTGTTTGAGCTACAAAAACATTTTATTGCAGATCTTTACCCGTTTAGAAAAAAAGTTAATTTTACTTATATCAAAGAATACGTTAAAACAATACCGACGGCAAAAATAATGTTTAGTATAAATTATAAACATCGTGCACCAAGACAATCTAAGACAGCAAAGACAGCAATACAAGCCACGCCAGCAATACAAGCCACGCCAGCAATACAAGCCACGCCAGCAATACAAGCCACGC
>MDTF01014946.1_pt1 | contig 25674 bp, 26 predicted proteins | sample 811191 | NCBI WGS metagenome assembly MDTF01 (sample SAMN05326649, study PRJNA326480) | marine metagenome | isolation source: seawater | place: Southern Ocean | collected 2011
CGTTGATAGGCTGGATGTGGAAGCGCAGTAATGCGTGTAGCTGACCAGTACTAATAGCTCAATTGGCTTGATTTATGCACTGAAAAAAATTTTTATTAGTTTGATATAGATTTCAAACTTAAATTATTAAATTATGGATTTTCTAAATAAGATTTACAATTATTATTTTGCATTTTCTGTTAATAAGATACTTTTTCATTTTACTTTATTATTTAATGGAAAGATTTATTCAAAATTATTCAATTTTTATAGTTTATTTTATAATTCAAAAAATAGAATAATTTTTAGAGATAGAAAATATTTTTGTATTGAAAAAAAATGGATATTTAGTCAAAAAAAAGTTGGCTTATATGCTTATGGAAAAGGCTTTGATAAAAGAATATTAGAACTTACTTCTACTTACCATATAGACAAAATAAACTTCAAAGAAGATGATAATATAATTGATATTGGTGCAAACAATGGTGATTTATATCTATGCTTTAAAGATAAAATTAATTATTATGGTTTTGAGCCATCTCCAGAAATTTTCTTAAATCTTAAGCATAATGTGCCAAATCAAAATATATTTAATTTAGGACTTTGGAATAGGTCAAATAAAGATATTGACTTTTATTTGAGTGATGAATTTGGTGATAGTTCAATTATACCAATTAATAAATTTTCAAAAAAAATAAGCATTAAAACCACTACCTTGAATGAAGTTATAGAAAAAATTAACGGTAGAATAAAATTATTAAAAATAGAAGCTGAAGGAGCCGAACCAGAGATATTAGAAGGGTTAAGTAATAAATTAAATATGGTAGAATATATTACTATTGATTGTGGTTTTGAAAGAGGAGTGAATCAAGACTCGACAATCTCAGAATGTTCAAATTACTTGATAAAAAATAATTTTAGTATGGTTGGCTTTAATAGCCCAAGGATAGTTGTTTTATTTAAAAATAATAATTTAATTTATTAAATCTAAAGCCTTCACATATTTCTTGTTTTTAAATTTTCTATTAATGTAAGAATCATTTAAATTAAATATTAAGTGTAAATCACACTTTTTTAATGCACTATCACTTTTTAAAAAGCTCCTAATTTTAAGAATTTTATTAAAATCAGAAGCAAAACAGTTTGATTTTCTTACTTTATTGTAGATCTTTAAGGGTGGAGACTCTCTTGTGTCGTTAGTATTTAATTTGTATCCAAAGCCCCAAAAGCAAATTTTTTTACTTTCATTGTTTTTAATGAAAAAATTTATTTTCTTAGATATTACATCTATATAGCCATTGTTTATTTTTCGTATTTTACTTATTAATCCACTTTTTTTATTTTCAAGGAAAAAAGGGTCAATAGGTATACAATGACCACCAACACCAAATAATGGACTTAAAATATTCACCCTTGGATGTCTATTACTTAAATTAAATACTTTTTTGTAGTCAACATTTTTTTTCTTTAGAATTTGAGATAAATTTGTTGCAAGTCCAATATTAAAATCTCTATATGTATTTTCTATTAATTTTGTTGCTTCAGCTTCTTTATTATTTGTTATAAAAATAGTGCCTTTGACAAATGACTTATACAATTTAAATATAAATTCTTTATTTCCAATATTACTGCCAATAATTCTATCACTGTAGATCATTTCATATAAGGTATTTCCAGGTATTGCTTTTTCACTTACATAGTAAATATCAATTTTGAGTTTTTTTTTTTTTATCTCTAAAATTTTTTTAATCTTATCTGTAAAGCCAATTTCGACTGTACTTTCTAGTATAATCTTATCTTTATCCTTTATTACTTTGGAAATTTCTTTTAGTGCTTTATATATATATTGATAATCACAATTATTTTTTTTATTTAATGGTGTGGGAAGGCATAATATGTACAAATTTGCCAATTTAAGCTTATTAGTAAAACTTAAATTTTGTAAAACTTTTTGATTTTTTATAAGGTTATTGAGATTTTTTTCTTCAAATAAATATTTTTTTGATTTTAATTTTTTTAATTTTTTTTTATCTACATCGTATCCACTAACTTTAAAGCCATTTTTTGCCAGTATCATAGAAAATGGCAAGCCAATGTATCCCAAACCAATTACAGAAATTTTTAGATCAAGCATAATTAAAATTATAAACTTTCTTTTATTAAAATACTTAAAATTTTTTTTGTAACGTTTTTTCCATAAGGGGATTTCCATTTAGGTTTTTCTTTTTTTAAGTAATCTATTCGTCTTTGAATTTTGGAAAAATCGAGTGAGACAAAATTAGATCCAATTAACTCTGTCTCAGGCCTTTCTGTTGATTTTCTAATAGTTATTAAATTTTTTTTCAATATACATGCTTCCTCTTGTATTCCTCCAGAATCAGAAATTATAATTTTTGATTTAATCATCTCTTCCAAGAATAATTTATAGCTGGTAGGTTTTTTTAATATAATTTTATTATTTAACATAATTTTATATTTATTTAATACTTTTAAAGTTTTAGGGTGACAGAAAAAAATAATCTTATAGTTATTTTTTAATGCAATTTTGTTTATATTTTCTATAATTGAAATTACCATTTTTTTATTTTGTGTATTTTCATGTCTATGAATAGTTAATAAGATTGTGTTTGTATCTTTGCTTTTTTTTAACTGCATCATTTTTAAAGAGTCAGCAATCGTACTACCAACTATAAATATTTTTTTGTTAGGAATTCCTTCATCAATTAAAATTTTTGATTGTATAATTGTTGGTGGAAATAAAATGTCAGACATGTGATCGATCAAAAGTCTATTAAGCTCTTCTGGCATTCTATAGTCATAACTTCTTAGTCCAGACTCTACATGCGCTAGTTTAATTTTATTTATTAAAAAATTATTAGCTCTTTTGACTGCAATAGCCCCACCAAGAGACGTATTAGTGTCACCTTGCACAATAACAATTTTGGGTTTTATTTTAATAAGAATTTTTTCAACTTTATTTACAAGTGAAAAAATAAAATTGTCATTTTTTTTCTTTTTACCAAGATTTAAATTATAATTTGGCTTATTTAATTTTAGCTCTTCAAAAAAAATATCTGACATGCTTTGATCATAATGCTGACCACTATGAATTGTTGTAAAAGGTATTTTTTTTTTTGACAAATGGTCTATAATTGGTGCAACCTTTATAATTTCTGGTCTAGTGCCAAATATTAAGCATATTCCTCTGTTCATAATATTTTTTTTTTATTAGTGGAAAAATAACTAATTTTCATTAGATATTACTTATTATTAAAAAATGTCTTACACAAATAAAATATTAATTACGGGTGGTCTAGGCTTTATAGGGCAAAATTTTGTAAGACACTGTTTAAAGAATAAATTCAAAATTGATATAATTGATATAATTGATATAAAACAAAAACTTAAGATTGCAGATATTTTATTTAATTTTAAAAAAATAAATTACAGTAAAATAAATTTATCAAATAAAAAAAAAGTTAATAACTTTTTTAAGAATAAGCAATATGACTATGTAGTACATTTTGCTGCTAATTTTGCAAATCAAAACTCAGTAGACAATATCTACAAAGATATGAATACTAATATTAAGGGTACAATAAATCTATTAGAGTCTATAAAAGAATTAAAAATTAAAAAATTTATATATATTTCTTCTTCCTGTGTGTATCCCAGCAAAGAGATGTTATCAGAAAATCAAAAATGCTACCCCCATGAAACACCCTATGCAATATCAAAATTTACAGGAGAACTATATACAAAATTTTATAATGATTATTATAAATTGCCAAGTGCAATCATTAGAATTTTTAATACATATGGTCCAGGTGAAAAAGCACACAAGTACAGGAATGTTATCCCAAATTGGATTGATAGAGCCTTTAAAAATCAAAACTTATTAATAACTGGAAATGGTAAAGAAACTAGAGATTTTACATTTATTGATGATGCAATTTATAATATTTTTAATGCAATGCTCTTTAAAAGTAAAGATTGTATAATTATTAATTCATGCACAGGAAAAAAAACAAAGATTATAGATTTAGCTTACAAAATAATTAAAATATGCAATAGCAAATCAAAGATAAGAGTACTCAATAAAAGAAGAAAATGGGATCAAATTATAAAGAGAATGGGAAGCCAGAAATATCTTGCAAAAATTATTGGGAATAAAAAGACTAAAACATTGGATTATGGCCTAAAAAAAACTATAAAATGGTATAAGTCAAATATAAACTCCTAGAAAAAAATTAAATGAAAATTAAACCAAAAAAACAAAATTTTTTTTTAAATACTTTTATAAACTCATCTATAAAAACAATTAATTTGATTGATCAAGTAAAAATTAGTAAAATTGCTAGTGAGATAAAAAAGATTAAAGATAGAAATGGAAGAATTTTTTTTATAGGTAGTGGTGGAAGTGCAGGAAATGCATCTCATGCCGTCAATGATTTTAGAAAATTATGTAATATTGAGTGTTATTCTCCTTCAGACAATACTTCGGAACTCACAGCTAGAATAAACGATGATGGGTGGGATACATCTTATTCTAATTGGTTAAAAGTTTCTAAATTAAACTCAAAGGATGGTGTTTTTGTTTTCTCGGTTGGTGGTGGCTCAATAAAAAAAAAAATAAGCATGAATATAGTTAATGTATTGAAACTAGCCAAAAGAAAAAAAGCTAAAATATTTGGAGTTGTTAGTAGAGATGGGGGTTATACTAAAAAAGTTGGAGATGTAGTAATAGTATTGAAAGTAGATGAGCCAAATTTTGTCACTCCAATTTCTGAGTCTTTGCAAGTTTTGGTGTGGCATTGTTTAGTAACAGATAAAAAATTACAAGTTAACAAAACAAAATGGTAGGATAATATGATTAAAATTAATAAACTAAAAACACAAATTTTTTTAGATGGTGCGAATTTTTCAGATATTCAAAAATTTAAAGAAAAAAAATATATCACAGGATTTACGACTAACCCATCTTTAATGAAAGAAGCGGGAGTAAAAAATTATAAAAATTTTTGCTTGAAAATATTAAATACAATAAAAAAAAAAGATGTTTCTTTTGAAATTTTTGCAGATGATTTGAAAAATATAGAATTTCAAGCTAGAGAAATTGCAAGTTGGGGAAATAATATTTATGTAAAAATTCCTGTAATTAACACTCAAAATAAATGTAATTCAGGATTGATAGGAAAATTGAACAACGATGGGATAAAGATTAATGTGACAGCTGTATTTACTTTAGATCAAACTAAAAGAATACTTAAAAAAATTGATAAAAAAACTCCATGTATTATTTCTATATTTGCTGGAAGAATAGCTGACACAGGTGTTGATCCATTAGTGGAAATAAAAAAACATATTATGATATCTAAAAAATATCCTAATGTAAAAATTTTATGGGCTAGTGTTAGAGAGCCATTTAACATCATGCAGGCTAATCAAATAAATTGTCATATAATAACTGTACCACCGTCAATTCTTAAAAAGTTGAAAGTTTTAAATAAAAATTTAGAAAAATACTCAATTGAAACAGTAAAAATGTTTTATAAAGACGCAAAAGACTCTGGTTTTAAAATTTAATGAAAAAAAAAATATTTATAACTGGAGGAGCGGGGTATGTTGGTTGTAGGATTGTAGGTGACCTTCTAAAAGCAGGTTATTATGTGACAGTGTATGATATAATGCATTATTCAGATAGTTATTTGCCAAAAAATGAGAATAATCTTAAAATAATAACAGGTGATATAAGGGATATTTCAAAAGTTAAAAAGGCATCTGAAAACCATGATGTCTTTGTTCACTTGGCTTGTATTTCAAATGATGCAAGTTTTATTTTAGATGAGGAGTTATCAAAAACAGTTAACTTTGATTGTTTTGAGCATATAGTTAAAGCAGCAAAAGAAAATAAAATAAAACGATTTATTTATGCTTCCTCAAGTTCTGTATATGGAATATCTGATAAAAAAAATGTGACAGAAAACCATCCTTTGCTTCCTTTAACTGCATATAACAAATTTAAAGGTTTGTGTGAACCAATATTATTTGAACAAGCAAGTGATGATTTTGAAACAGTTGTATTTAGACCGGCTACAGTTTGTGGGTATAGTTCAAGAATGAGATTTGACTTAAGTGTAAACATATTAACTTGTCATGCTATATGTAATAATTTAATAAAAGTATTTGGTGGAGACCAGCTTAGACCAAATTTACACATACAGGATTATAGTGACCTGATTAAAATTTTAATCACTACAGATAAACAAAAAATACAAAAAGAAATTTTTAATGTCGGCTTTCAAAATTTGTCTATAATTAAAATAGCTGAATTGGTAAAAGAAGAGCTAGAAAAAAATTTTGGATTTAAGGATATTAAAATTTTAAGAACACCAAGTGATGACAATAGATCCTACCATATTAATTCAGACAAAATTTTTAATATACTTGGTTTTAAACCAAAATATAATATTGAATATGCTGTAAGTGAAATTGCAAATGCTTTTAACAAAAATCTTTTTGATGACCCTTTACATAATAGAATTTATCACAATGTGAAAACTTTAAAATTCAATAATGTTAAATAAAGTTAGCCTAGTTACTGGTGGAGCTGGCTTTATTGGTAGCCACATGGTTGATTTGTTAATTAAAAAAAATCATAAAGTGATAGTGATTGATAATTTATCTAAAGGTAAAATTTCAAATCTCAAAAAACATATTAAAAAAATAAAATTTATAAAAAAAGATATTTGTTCATTAAAATTTCAAGATTTAAAAGTAAAAAAGATAGATTATATTTTCCACTTTGCTGGTGAAGGATCGTTGGTACCATCCATTACAGATCCTAAAAAATATATGAAAGTGAACTTTACTGGAACATTAAATTTATTAGAGGAGACAAGAAATGTAAATTATAAAAAATTTATATATGCTGCCTCTTCTTCTTGTTATGGTAAAGCCTCAGTGCCCACTAATGAGAAAAATAAAATTGATAATTTGCACCCATATGCCCTAAGCAAATATTTGGGTGAAGAGCTTTGTTTAAGTTGGAACAAAATTTATAAAAAACCTATAAATAGTGTGAGAATATTTAATGCATACGGTGAAAGAATTGGATTTAATAATGAGTATGGTGCAGCTTTTCCAATTTTCTTAAAACAAAAAATGTCCAATAAACCATTAACAATAGTTGGTGATGGAAAACAGAAAAGAGATTTTATATACGTGAAAGATTTGGTTAAAGGCTTTTATGAGGTTGCTAAAATTAAAAAATCTGGGGAAATTTTTAATATAGGATCTGGAAATCCTGTCTCAATTAATAAATTAGTAAGTTTAATTGGAGGAAAAAAAACTTACATAGCCAAAAGACCTGGAGAGCCATATGTGACACATGCTTCAATAATAAAGATTAAGAAATACACTAAATGGAGACCTAAAATTAGTATTTCTGAAGGAACCAGAGTTATGCTAAATAATATGAACTATTGGAAAAAATCACCACTCTGGGATAAAACTAAAATAACCAAAGCAACCAAGATTTGGTTTAAAAAACTATCATGATTCAAGTATATTTATGTCTTTAGATTTTTTTAAAAATTATAAATACAAAATTAGAGAGCCTAGAGAGCTAAAAAAAATTTTAATTAGTAAAAAAAATAAAAAAATAGTTTTATGTCATGGTGTTTTTGATGTTGTTCATCCAGGACATATCAGGCATTTAGCACACGCCAAGACAAAAGGTGATATATTAATAGTAAGCTTAACAGCAGATAGATTTATTAAAAAAGGTATTTATAGACCTCATGTACCTGAAAACTTAAGAGCATTAAATTTATCTGCATTTGAAATGGTTGACTATGTAATTATTGATAGGCATGAAAATGCTAATTATATCCTAAAATATCTTAAACCTAATTTTTATGCGAAAGGTTTTGAATATTTTTCTAAAGGCTTACCAAAAGCAACAAGAGAAGAAATTAAAGTAGTAGAGTCCTATGGTGGAAAAATGTTTTTCTCACCAGGAGATTTTGTTTATTCATCATCAAAATTTTTAAACTCTTCACTTCCTGATATTCATTATGAAAAACTTTTGATGTTACTTGATGATCATAAGGTTAGTTTAAACGATTTAAAAAAAACTTTGAAAAAATTTTCAAAATTAAAGGTTCACGTTATTGGAGACACTATAATTGACACTTATACAAGAACTTCATTCATAGGAGGACAAACAAAAACTCCAACCTTTAGTTTATTAAAACAAAAAGAAGAAAATTTTATTGGGGGTGCAGCAATAGTAGCCTCACATTTAAAACATGCTGGTGCTAACGTAGTTTTTTCTACAGTTTTAGGTAACGACACATTAGGTAAATTTGTTATTAATAAATTAAAAAAAATAAAAATAAAGATAAATCCAATTATTGACAACTTAAGACCTACCACAAATAAGAATAGCTTTACAGCAGGTCTTTATAAACTTTTGAAAGTAGATACATTGGACAATACACCTATTAATGAAAAAATTTTAAAAAAACTTTGTTCAATAATCAAAAGCACCAAAGCTGATATTGTAATATTAAGTGACTTTAGACATGGTATTTTTAATCTAAATAGTATTCCAAAAATAATAAACTCTATTCCAAAAAAAGCTTTCAAGGTTGCCGATAGTCAAGTTGCTAGTAGATGGGGAAATATTCTTCAGTTTAAAAATTTTGATTTAATAACGCCTAACGAAAGAGAAGCAAGATTTGCACTAGCAGATCAAGACTCACCAATTGGATCTCTTTCTCAAATGTTAAAAAAACATGCAAAATTTAAAAATTTAATTTTGACACTTGGAGATAAAGGGATTTTTTGTTCATCAAGTAATAGAAAAAATAGTTACTTTTCTATTGATTCTTTTGCTAAAACAATAGTTGACGCGGTTGGATCGGGAGATGCTTTGTTAGCTTATTCAGCGTTGGCATTGAAAGAAACAAATTCTCTTGTTCAGGCAGGTATAATAGGCTCTCTAGCAGCTGCTAAAGCTTGTGAATATGATGGAAATCAACCAATTAAAACACATGAAATTATTGAAAAATTGGATGATATTGAAAAAAAAATGGATTATTGAAGAAGCCAATGAAAAAATATGTTGTTGTTGGACTTGGAGTGCAAGGACTTAAAAGAATAAAATATCTTAAAAAAAATAACGTTATTACAGTAGATCCGTTTAAAAAATCTGACTATAATTATTTAGAGTTAGTATCGAAAAATTTATATAATGTCGTTATTATCTGCGTACCAGATAGTGATAAAGAAAAAATTATTGAATTCTGTATAAAAAATAAAAAACATTTTTTAATAGAGAAACCGTTCCCATTTATAAAAGAAAAAAGAATTAAGTTTTTTTCAAATCTGGCAAAAAAAAATAAGGTAATTGGTTATATTGCTTACAACCATAGATTTGAACCAAATTTTGAAGAACTAAAAAAAATTTTATTAAAAAATGAGATTGGAAAAATTTATTCATGCAAATTATTTTATGGAAATGGCACATCACAGTTAGTAAAAAAAAGTCCTTGGAGAGACAAAGGACTTGGGGTTATAGGTGATCTAGGATCACATTTGTTGGATATATGCAATTATTGGTTTAATGTTAAGCCTAAAAAATTTGATTATTTTAATTATAACAGATTTGAAAATAAAGCACCAGACCATTCAAAGATTATATTTAGAGAAAATAATATTCTGTTTGATTTGGAAATGACTTTATGTATGTGGCGAAATCATTTTACTTGTGATATTTTAGGAGAAAAAGGGTCTGCCCATATCTATTCATTGTGCAAGTGGGATGAGACCCATTTAATAATTAGAAAAAGAATTTTCCCTTCTGGCAAACCTAAAGAAAGAATATACAAGTTAAAAATGGATGACCCCACATGGGAAAAAGAATTAATTTACTTTAAAAAACTTATTAAAAATAAAATGTATCAATCATTTGAAAAGGATATTTGGATTAATAACCTTTTTAAAACGATTAAACGTAAGATTAAATGATGAATAAAATAGGGTTTGTAGGAGCTTCTCATCTGGGAATATGCTCAGCTGTAGCAGCTGCACATAAAAAATTTGATGTAATTATTTATGACTCAAATTTAGAAATTTTAGAAAATATAAAAAAATCTAAAGTGGATTTTTTTGAACCAAATATTAAAAAATATCTTCATAGAAATCAAAAAAAAATTGAAGTTACAAATAATTTATTATTATTAAAAAAATGTAGTTTAATTTATATTTCCCAAGACACCCCAACAAATGATAAAAACATTAGTAATTTTAAGATTATAAAAAACCTTATTGATAAAGTATTAAAAAACATTAATTCAAAAGCTGTAGTAGTAGTACTTTGTCAAGTATACCCAGGCTTTACGGAGGAAATTAATTGGAAAAAAAATCAACTTTTTTATCAAGTTGAAACATTAATATTTGGAAATGCAATAGAGAGAGCGATTAATCCTGAGCAAATCATTATAGGCCAAAATTTAAATAACAATAAAAAGTCAAAAGAATTGCTGAATAATTTTGTAAAAAATTTTACAAAGAATATAAAATATATGGATTATAAAAGTGCTGAGCTATCAAAAATTGCTATAAACTTGTACTTATCTTCATCTATAACTTATTCTAATTCAATGTCAGAATTATGTGAAAAAATTGGAGCTGACTGGCGATCTATAGAAGGTGTGTTGAGAAAAGATAAAAGAATTGGGCATTATGCATATTTAAAACCAGGCCTGGGTATTCTTAGTGGAAATTTACAAAGAGATCTTGTTACATCACAAAAAATTTTTAAAAAAACTAATTGTAATTCTAATTTAATTGAGAATTTTATAAATCTCTCTTTTAAAAGAAAAAATTGGTTATTTGAGTCATTAAAAAAAATAATTAATAATAAAAAAAAAAAATTAAAAATTGGAATTTTTGGTGTGACTTATAAAGAGAATGTTTCAACATTAAAAAATTCTCCATTTATTGATATTGTAAAGAATTTCAATAAACAAAATTTTTTATTTTTTGATCCAATTAATGATTTAAAGATAGAAATCAATAATGCTATAAAATCTAAAAGCTTTGAAGAATTAATAAAATATTCAGATGTTTTAATCTTTTTAACACCATGGCCGTTTATTAAAAAAAATATAAACCAAAAGAAAATTAAAAATTTTGAAGGTAAATTTATTATTGATCCCTATGATATAATTCATGACAGACATATCAATTTAAAAAAAGTAATTAAGTTAGTAATGGGTCGAAAGATTAATGATTAAAAAAAAAAAATAAAAGAGTTGTAATTTTAGGTTCTGGAGGCTTTATTTCAAGCTCAGTAGAAGTTCTTTTAAAAAAAAATAAAATTAGCTACTTGGGTTTGAGTAGAAAAAAAATTGATTTCACAAAGAAACATAGCTCAAAAAAATTAATCAGAATACTAAAAAATTCAGATACTGTTTTAATTATTGCTGCAAAGGCCCCGTGTAAAGATATTGAGATGCTCGAAGATAATTTGCAAATAATGAAAAATATTTTGATTGCGTTAACTAAAAAACCAGTTTTCAAAGTAGTTTATCTAAGTTCTGATGCAGTTTATTCTGACAGCATGAAAAAGTTAAATGAAAATTCTGAAACAAACCCAGACAATTTTCATGGCTTGATGCATTTAATGAGAGAACAAATGCTGAAATTGACTAACCAAAATAACCTCTGTATATTAAGACCTACTTTAGTTTATGGAGAAAATGACCCACATAATGGATATGGGCCCAATAGTTTTTTAAGACTAGCAAAAAAAAATATCTCTATTAGAATTTTTGGTAACGGAGAAGAGTTAAGAGATCATGTATTCATTGATGATGTCGCAAATATAATTTTTTCTTCAATAGTTAATAATTTTAAAGGAGTGCTTAATATTGTTACAGGAACAAAAATTAGCTTCTATGAAATAGCTAAACTTGCAATTAAAAGAACAAAATCTAACTCAAAAATAATCAAAAAAAGAAGAAAAGGTTTAATACCTCATAATGGCTATAGACTTTTTAATAGCTCCAAGTTAAATAGCCTTGTGAACTTTAAACTTCTTAACATAAAATATAATAAATTTTATAAATAACCACAATGAGTCTTACAGTTTCTGATTATGTAATTAAGTTTATAGAAAAAATAAAAGTAAAGAATATTTTCACTGTATCTGGAGGTGGATCAATAAGTTTGTGTGATGCATTATATAGATCTAAAAAGATAAAATATATCTGCTGTCATCACGAGCAAGCAGCATCTTTTTCTGCAGAAGGTTACGCCCGGGCAAAAAAAAATATTGGCTGTGCTTTATTTACAACTGGACCAGGAGGAACTAATGCAATAACTGGAGTTGCATCAGCCTGGATTGACTCTGTACCAGTTTTATTTATTTCCGGCCAAGTATTTATAAACCAAACAATTCAAAGTTCAAAAAAAAGACAAATAGGTGTTCAAGAAATTGATATAATAAGTTTAGTTAAACCTATCACAAAATATAGTGTGATTGTTAAGGACCCTCATTCAATAAAATTTCACTTAGAGAAAGCTTATTATTTGTCAATGATGGGAAGACCTGGTCCAGTATGGATAGATATTCCAGCCGATATTCAAAATTCTAACATTGAACAGAATAAGCTTAAAAGTTTTAAAATACCCAAAATAACAAAGAATAAAATATTAGATAATCAAATAAAAAAAATTGCTGAGTTATTATCAAATGCAAAAAATCCCATCATACATATTGGTCATGGTGTTAGACTTTCTAAATCTGGAGACATTTTCAGGAAGTTTATTAGTCAGAATAAAATTCCATTTATGCAAACATGGAATGCTGATGATGTAATAGAAGATAATAATAATTTGAATATGGGAAAACCAGGTGCTTTTGGAAGTAGGTATTCAAACTTAATTATACAAGCAGCTGATCTTTATTTATCTGTTGGAACCAGATTACCCTATATGGTGACTGGCTATAATAGTAAGGATTTTGCAAGAAATGCAAAAATTAAGGTAATGGTAGATATTGATAAATTTGAATTAAAAAAGAATGATATGAAAATTAATTATAAAATATGCTGTGATGCAAAATATTTTATTCAAAAATTAAGTTTTTATTTTAAAAAAAAACAAGACTATTCAAGTTGGATTAAATATTGTGAAAATCTCAAAAAAAAATATCCAATTGTTCAAAAGAAACATTACAAGTTAAAAAAATATGTAAACTCTTATGCCTTTATAGATACACTGAGTGATAATTTGAGTAAAAAGAATATCATTGTAACAGATATGGGATTTTCATTTACAACCACTCATCAAGCATTTAAAAATAAAAAAGATCAATTATTTTTTACTAATTCAGGTCATGCTCCTATGGGATGGGGGTTACCAGCTGCTATAGGAGCGGCATCAAATGGCCAAATTTTTTCAGAAGTTATATGTTTGACTGGTGAAGGTGGTTTTCAAATGAATATTCAAGAGCTTGCTACACTAATGCACAATAAAATACCAATTAAGATATTTATTTTTAACAATGGTGGATATTTAACTATAAAAAAAACTCAGCAATTGGGATTCGAGGGGAGGCTTATGGGCTCAACTAAATCAAGTGGTTTATCTTTTCCAAATTATAATAAGATTGCCAATTCACATAAGATTAAGTATTTTAAATTGGAAAATCAAAAAATGATTAATACTAACCTAAAAAGAATTTTAAGTTTGAAGGGATCATTAATATGTGAGGTAATGATGGATCCAAACGAGGAGCAGGAACCAAAAGCAATAAATAGAAAAAATAAAAATGGGAAATCTATCCCAACAGTTTTCGAGGATATGTATCCATTTTTAAATAGGGAGGAGTTTAAAAAAATAACTTTGAAAAATGATGAAAAATAAAAAAGCAATAATAATATCTAGTAGTTTGGTGCAAGATCATGAATTTATATATCCATTTTACAGATTGCTGGAAGAGGAAATAAGTGTTGATGTGTGTCTACTAGAAGGCAAGCCAGTTAAAGGGTATTTTGGTACTGCCATTCCACCAAATAAGAACCACCCTGTAAAAAAAATAAATGAAATCGAAGTTAGGGACTATAATATACTAGTAATCCCTGGTGGTGTAAAATCAATGGAAAAGGTCAGGCAAAATAAAGACATTATTAAATTTATCAGTGAATTCGATAAAAAAAAAAAAATTATAGCCTGTATATGTAGTGGAGCCCAAATGTTAATTTCTGCTAAAGTTGTAAAAGGAAGAAAAATTTCAGGCTACTACAGCATGAGAGATGATATTGAAAATGCTGGTGGTATTTATGAAGATTTACCAGCAGTAGTTGATAAGAATATTGTTACTACAGCTCATTATAAAGATTTGGGACCCTGGATGAAAGCAGCATTAGAGCTTTTAAAAAATCAAAGTTAGTGAGAGAATTTAATCCATTCAACGAAAGTCCCAAGTTAGATAAGCCACGATATGTTTCGGATGATAATCGTACAATAAAAAATAGAATTATTGCCACAAGGAGAGATAGAGAGTTTTTTGATGGAGATAGAAATAACGGTTATGGTGGTTTCAAATATGATGGTAGGTGGGTAAATGTAGCAAGTAAAATTTCTAAGGAATATTTCATTGGAAATAAATCAAATTTTCTTCATATAAATTCTGAAAAAGGTTTTTTATTACATGATTTTTTAGATAAATTTCCAGAAATGAAATGTGTTGGAATTGAAACATCAGATTATGCAATTCAAAATTCAATTGACCCAGCTAAATTAAACACAAAAAAAGTTAAAAACTATTACGAACTTGAGTTTAATGAAAATAGTTTTGATTTTATATTGGCAATAGGAGTCGTTTATGCTCTTTCAATATCTGATAGCATTAAATGTATTAAGGAAATTCAAAGAGTAAGTAAGGGAAAAAGTTTGATAAATTTAGCCTCTTATGAAACTAATGAGGATTATCAATTATTTAAAAAGTGGTCATTATTAGGAACAACATTTTTAAAAAAAAGTGAGTGGATTGAAATACTTAAACATTGCAATTATACAGGAGATTATTTTTTTACAAATAGACAAACACTAAATCTAAAATATGAAAAAAAAAATTACTAAAAATTTTATTAAGAAATATTGGGAAACAATTGAAAAAAAAAAGCCACCTAAAAATGTAAAAAATATTAAAATTATTGAATCTAAAAATTTTTTCAATGCAATAGATAATTATAGTGATAACTCATTGCACATAAAAAAAATTATATCAAATATCTATAGTGGTGATGCTTTAATAATTAAAAATGTCATATCTATAAAAGAGACAGATAAAATTAGAAAAAAGTTTAGAGCTAGATGGTGGTGTGGGCTATATAGTCCTGAAAGTGATCTAAAGAAGAATAGGCAAACTAGCTCACCTAGCAAATAAAATGAAAATATTAATTTGTGGGGGAAATGGAGAGGTAGGGAAAGATCTTGCTGATTACTTATCGAAAGAACACTCTATAATTATTAGCTCTAGATCGTCTAAAAACAAGAAAACCAAAAATATATTTTATAAGAAATTAGATTTTTCAAAAAAAATTATGATTAATCAAAAAATAGACCTTATAATTAATTGTATTGCTACACATGAGTTTTCAAAAAAAAAACAGTTAGAGGATTACTACCTATCAAACGTACAGGCTGTTTTTAATATAATTAAATTTGCAAAAAAGAATAATTCAAAGATTATAAATTTATCAACTATAAGCATATATGACACGAGAAAAAATTTCTTCTTAAAAGAAAATCAACTTGATATCGCAAGTAATAAATTAGCTGTCACCAAGTTTATTGGTGAAAAATTATTTGAATTAAGTACTCTTAATTTTATAAATCTAAGAATGCCAGGTGTGCTGTCAACAAACTATACAGCTAAAAGACCATGGTTGAGAACTGTAATATCTAAAATTAATAAAAATCAAAATATTGAATGTTTTAACTTAAATATGAAATTTAATAGTGTAATCGATACTAGAGAAATTTATGAATTTATTAAATCTATAATTAAAAAAAATTTTTTTAGAGGTACCTACAATTTTTCTGCTTCAAACCCAATTAAGTTAAAAAAACTTTTGATGTTTATTATTAAAAAAACTCAGTCAAAATCAAAACTAATTAATTTAGGACATAGTGATAACAAAATAATTAGTAATAATTTAATTAAGAAAAAAGTTACCTTTAATACAAATACTGTTAAAAGAATTATTATCAGAAATTTAAATGGTTAAACTTGCATCTTTAAGGGGAACAATAGGTCACTTGATCATTAATACTCTTAGATATTTTATTGAAGAGAGAAAAGAAAAAGACTTGATAATAATATCAACACTTAAGAAAGACATTTCAAATAAATTTGTTTACAAACTAATAAAAAATCATTTTGAAAATAAAAAAGTAATTTTTACTAATAATTTTCTAATAAACTTTGTTTATAAAGTATTTTACTCCTTAAAAATTAGAAGATTTGTTTTTTTTTCAAATTTATTGTGCAATATAGAGTGGCTTCACCATGTAAATCCAAAACTAAGATATGGCTCTCCATACAATTTTGATGAAAAATTTTATGAAAGTGTCCCTGATATTAAAATTTCTAAAAGTGATCATAAAATTTATAATGATTGGAAAAAAACTAAAAAAATTAAAGATAAATTTGTATGTATTTCATCAAGAGATGAAAACTTTTATTCTGAACAAGAGTACAATCCAAGAAATTCTAAATTCTCAGATTATGATGATTTAATTAGATATTTGATATTGAATAATTTTACAGTGATACGTATGGGCAGAAAACATGAAAAGGGTTATAATTTTAATGATGAAAATTTTTTAGATTTTTATGAATTAGAAAAAAATAATAAGAATATAGATTTGATTGAATGTTTTCTTTTTCGAGAATGTTCTTTTATGGTTAGTGGGTGTAGTGGAATAGATGCATATTCAGCTCTCTTTAAAAAAAAAATATTTATGGTAAATCACTTTCCAGCAGGAAGAAAACCAAGATATATTAATTGCAAGTATATTCCTCAACTTTATCAAAATAACCATAAAGAAGAAATAAATTTCAATAAAATTCCAGAAAAAATTTTACTTTCAGAAGAATTTAGTGAATTAAGATCTATGAAAATTAGTCTAGTTAAGAATTCTCCAAAAGATATATTGGAAATGATTAAAAATGATCTTGAAGTAAATTCTAATGGAGAAAATATTTCTAGTAAAAAATTTATAATTGAAGGAAAAAATTCACAATCAAAAATTTGTCCAATATGGTATGATAAAAAAAAAAACCTTTTTAAATGAAATTAATCAACTATTATAATTTTGAATTTTAAAATATAAGCTTTATGAAAGTTGAATTAATCGATTTAAAAAAAAGATATCAGCAGGAAAAAAGTGAAATCTTAAAAATCATAGATTCTGTCCTAAAAAAAGGTCATTTAATTATGACAAAGGAGGTATATCAATTTGAAAAAGCAATTTGTAAATTTACTGGTGCACAGTTTTGTTCAAGTCTTAATTCAGGTACAGATGCTCTAATGATGGCTTTATGGTCATCTGGAATTAAAAAAGGGGACGAGGTAATTACATCTTCAAAATCCTTTATTGCGACAATTGGAGCAATAGTTCACGTTGGAGCAAAACCAGTTTTAGTTGATGTAGGGAATGACCTTAACATCAATGCTGATTTAATTGAAAAAAAAATCAACAGAAAAACTAAGGCAATAGTTCCAGTTCATTGGACTGGAAGAATGTGTGATATGGATAAAATAGTCTTTTTAGCTAAAAAATATCATCTCAAAATTATTGAAGATGCAGCTCAAGCTATGGGCTCATATTACAATAATGCGCATGCTGGAAGTTTTAGCACCGTCGCTGCTTTTTCCTGTCATCCTTTAAAAAATCTCAATGCATTAGGAGACTCGGGTTTTATAACAACAAACAATAAAAAAATTTACGATAAAATAAATCTATATAAAAACCATGGTTTAATTGGAAGAGATAAAGTTGAAATATTGGGAGTTAATTCAAGAATGGATAGTTTGAATAGTTCTGTTTTAACTTATAGATTAAAGAAATTGAAAAAAGTAATAAGCAAAAGAAAAAAAAATATTGATATTTATAAAAAGTTTATAAAAACTACTAAGATTAAAATTATTGAAGAGAGTCGTGATAAAAAAAATTCTCATGTAATATTTAATATAATATGTGAAGATAGAGATAAACTTAAAACTTATTTACATAAATACAATATACAAAGTTTAATATATTATGGAACACCCTTACATTTACAAAAGCCAATGAAAAAATATGGTTATAAAAAAGGTGATTTCCCTAATGCAGAAAAATTATGTAATGAAGTCCTGGCTCTCCCTCACAATCAATATACTACTCTAGAACAAATTAGATTTGTGAGTGATAAAATTAATAGCTTTTATAATTAAAATACTAAATGAAAGTTAATTTCAATTATTTACCATTAGAGTTTAAAAACCCTAATAAGATAATTTCAGAATGGAAAAAATTAATAAAATCAACAGATTTCACACTTGGTAAATATGTAGAATTATTTGAGGAAAAATTTAAAAAATTAATAAATGTGAAGTATTGCATAGCAACAAATAATGGAACTGATGCACTTATTTTATGCCTGAAAGCTTTAAATGTAAAAAAAGGTGACGAAGTTATAACTGTTTGTAATTCATTTTATGCTACAGCTGGAGCAATAGTTGCGTGTGGTGCAAAGCCAGTATTCGTTGATTGTGATGAAAGATATCAAATTAATATAGATCAAATTGAAAAAAAAATTACAAAAAAAACAAAAGTAATTCTTCCTGTTCATTGGGGTGGTGCTTCACCAAATATGAAAAATATCATGAAAATTTCAAAAAAATACAAATTAAAAGTTGTTGAGGATGCATGCATGGGTATAGGTGCTAAAATTAAAGGATCAAGCCCAGGAACTTTTGGAGAAATATCTGCTTTTAGCATGCACCCACTTAAATCTTTAAATGTAATGGGAGATGCTGGTGCAATTGTTACAAATAACTCTAAACTTTATAAGTGGGCAAAAAAATATCGAAATCATGGTATGATTAGTAGAAATAAAATTGATATTTGGGGTGTAAATATCAGAATGCAGCCATTACAAGCTATAGTTGCCTTAGAAGGTATTAAAAAATTAAAATCTGTAATAAACAAAAGAAATGAAAATGCCAAAATCTTGGATTATGAACTTTCCTCTCTTTATCCTAAAGTAATTTTACCCCCAAGAGATCCAAATAATTTAGAAACTTTTGCTTTGTATATGGCAAGATTTAAACAAAGAAATAGTTTATTAAAATACCTGATCAAAAATAAAATAGAAGTTAAGATACACTACCCAGTCCCTCTGCACCTTCAAAAACCTTCAATAAAATTAGGACACAAGGTGGGAGATTTTAAGATTTCTGAAAAACAATCAAAAGAATTATTAACACTGCCAGTTCATCAGTATTTAACCAAGAAGCAAATTTTTTATATGATAAATAAGATTAAGAGTTTTTATAAAAAAAATTAAATTTCATGAAAAAAAAAGATAAACTCTACGATAATACTATTGTTACTAAACCTTGGGGCTATGAGTATGTAATATATAGGGTTAAAAATGACCTTTCTGTAACATTGCTAAATATAGATTATAATAAAAAAACCTCACTTCATTGTCATTCTTTAAAAAAAAGTGGCTTTATAGTTTTGGGTGGTAAAGCGCTTTTTCAACTTGGATTATGGAAAAAACGTAATGAGATAAAAGTTGCTGGCACTAAAAGAATGATGGCTAGAGGTTTATTTCATCAAGTTTCTTCTATTTCCAAAAAAGGATTATTAGCTTTGGAGTTTGAAACACCAGTGGATAAAAAAGACCTAATAAGATTTAAAGATGAATATGGTAGACAAAAAAAACCCTATGAAGGAAAACAATATACACAGAGTATTAAACCAGAACTTATTCGTTTTAAAAAACCGTATTTAAACAAAAAAAGAATATATAAATTGGGTGAATGCACATTGTCTTTAGAAGTCCATAAGAACTTTAAGAACATTATCAAAAATAAATCCAACACAATATTTGCAGTTCTTGAAGGAGCAGTAATAGATAATCGAGGCGGAAAGGTTCTTGGATATGGTGATATTATTAAAACAATAGATTTTAAAGTTCTTTCTAAAGTTTTTAAAATAAAAAATAATTTAAGTTTATTGAAAGTGACTAAAAATATGAATTAATCTACTAAAAAAAGATATAAAACAGTACCGCTAGTTAATTTATTAAAATTTTTACCTAAAAGTAAAAAATATAGAAATCATAGAATGATAGATAGAGACAGAATAATTTTTTGGGGTGAAAATTTTATGAGAAATAAATGCCATTAGTTAATTTATTAAAATCCTTACCAAAAAGTAAAAAAATACTTCAACTTAGAAAAAAAAAAAATAATAAAACAATTATTGTAGCGTCACAATTTGGTAAAGATTATTTTGATGGTACAAGAGAATTTGGTTATGGTGGATATTATTATGATGGCAGATGGAAAAAAGTTGCCAGAGACTTTAAAAAATTTTTTAAAATAAAAAAAAATCATAAAGTTTTAGATGTTGGGTGTGCAAAAGGTTTCTTATTAAAAGATTTTAAAGATATAGGTGTAGACTGTTATGGAATTGAAATTTCTAATTATGCTATTCAGAATTGTCACAAAGATATTCAGGATAAAATATTTTTCGGGAATGCAAAAAAAATACCATTTCCAGATAATTTTTTTGATGTAGTTATTTCAATTAATTGTGTTCACAATTTAAAACTTGCAGACTGCATTAAGGCAATTAGAGAAATTAATAGAGTATGCAAAACCAAAAATTGCTATTTACAAGTTGATAGTTATAACAATGTATATCAAAAAAAAATATTTAATGATTGGGTTTTAACTGCCAAAACACATTTTTATCCAAAAAAATGGATTGAGATTTTTAATAAATGTAATTTTAAGGGATATTGGAATTGGACCATACTCAAATGAAAAAAAAAATAATAGATTTTTATAAAAAAATATCCTTGATAAGAATTGTAGAAAATGAAATATCCTCCAGGTATAATGAGGGCAAAATGCGATGTCCTGTACACTTATCTACTGGACAGGAAGCTAGCGCTGTAGGCATTTGTGAAAATTTAAATATTTCTGATAGAGTTTATAGTACTCATAGGTGTCATGCTCACTATATTGCTAAAGGCGGAAATGTAAATAAAATGATTGCAGAAATTTATGGAAAAAAAACTGGCTGCTGTCAGGGTCGTGGAGGGTCAATGCATCTTTTTGATGAGTCAGCAGGAGTGGTTGCGAGCGTTCCAATTGTTTCAAGCAGTATCCCATTGGCCGCCGGTGATGCATTAGCAATTAAATTGAAAAATAAAAAAAATATAGCAGTTGCTTTTTTTGGAGATGGTTCAATAGAGGAGGGAATATTTTATGAGACATTAAACTTTGCAATATTAAAAAAACTCCCACTCCTTTTTGTCTGTGAAAACAATCAATATTCTATCATGACCCATATAAACGAGAGACAACCTAAAAATTTTATAAAAAAATTTGATAAACTTTATGATATTGATACATATTATTGTGATGGAAATAAAATTGATAAAGTTTTTAATGCTTCCAAGCAAGCAATAAAAAAAATAAAAAATGGCGGAGGCCCTGGAATGATCGTTCTTGATACATATAGGTTTAAAGAACATTGTGGCCCAGGAGATGATTTAAAACTAGGATATAGGTCTTTAAAAGAATTTAATTATTGGAAAAATAAAGATCCATTAAATTATTGCAAAAAAATTATTACAAAAAATTTTAAAAATTATAAAGATTTAATATCTAAGATAGACTCAGAAAATACAAAGATATGTAATCAAGCCTTTAAATTTGCGGAAAAATCACCTTTTCCAAATAAAAAAGATATAAGTTTAAACGTTTATTGTGATTAAAAATGAACAATAACTATAAATTAATGACAGGTTCAGAGGCGATTCGGGATGCCTTTATTTGTGCTCAAAAAAGAATTAAGAATATATTGTTAATATCAGAGGGTGTCGCTGATCCATCAAGCTTCTATGGAACTACAAAAGATCTTTCGTCTCATTTTAAAAAAAATCAAATAATTGAGATGCCGTTATCCGAGTCGGCACTTGGGGGCATATCAATAGGTGCTGCAATTAATGGAATGAGACCTGTCTTAAATTTTCATAGGGTAGAGTTCGCACTGCTTGCAATGGAGCAAATTTTTAATAATGCTGCAAAAGCAAGTTATATAAGTAATGGAAAACACAAAGTTCCTCTTGTACTAAGATTAGTTATTGGAAGAGGATGGGGGCAGGGTCCAGCTCACTCTCAATCTTTGGAAAATATTTTTAGCTCAATACCTGGGTTAAAAGTGATAATGCCAACTTTTCCAAATGACACAAAAGGTTTAATAATTGGAGCCATTAAAGATAACAATCCAGTTGTGATAATTGAACATAGATGGTGTCACTATGTAAGTGAAAAAGTTAATAAAGGATTTTTTGTAAACAATATAAATGAAGGTCCAAAAGCTCTTAGTAATGGAAAGGATTTTACAATAGTTGCGACTTCCTATGGAGTTATTGAAAGCATGCAAGCTGTTAAAATTTTAAAAAAATATGGGATTAATGTTGCACTATTTGATTTAAGAATTTTAAGACCATTAAATTTAAAAAAAATTATTACCTCAGTCAATCAAACTGGTAGACTTTTAACAATTGATACTGGATTCAAATTTTTAGGTATAGGATCAGAGATAGTATCTCAAATTACTGAAAAATGTTTTTCTAATCTAAAAGCATCGCCTATTAGGTTAGGTTTTCCTGATCATCCAACACCAAGTTCAAGAGGATATTTAAAAAATGTTTACACAAACACGCAAATTATATGTGATAAAATAATGAGAGGATTGAAAGTTAATAAGAATATTCAAAAAAAAGTTAAAGAAAATATAAAAAAAATTTCAACTAAAGAAATAGACATACCAAATCCTTTGTTTAAAGGACCATTCTAAATGTCAATTCTGATAGCAGGATCCAAAGGTCAAATTGGAAAAGATTTGTTCAAATATTTTAAGAACAAATCAAATGTTCTGGCATTAAGAAAGCTTGTTAAAATTTTTAATTTACAAAAAAAAAAGTCTTTGTTTGTCAATCTTTCAACAATAAGAGTCAGTAAATTAAAATTTATCAATTGTATTAAAAAATTATGATAAAGTTTGCTAGTTTAAGAGTAGAGACTATTGGCCACTTAATTTTGAACACAATACGTTTTTTTTCAGAAAAAAAATATAATTATTTAATCATAGTTTCAAATCCTGATAAAATTATTAATCGATTTGTATACGATTTTTTAAAAAAAAATTATCAAAATAAAAAAATAATTTTTCTAGAAAGTAAAATAATTAGTGATTTGATAGAAATTTTTTACAAAGTTCAAAAAAGATTAAAATTTCTTTCTATTTTTTATGCTAATTTAAGGTGGATTCATCATGATTTTCCAAGAATTGAATATGGTTCTCCATATAGATTTTATGATTCTTTCTTAAGAAATAAAAAAAAATTTATATTTCAAAAAAAATACGAAAAAATTTTTCAACATTGGAAAAAAGCCAATAAAATTAATGAAAAATTTGTTTGTATTTTTGGAAGAGATAATGGTTATTATAACGAAAAATATAAAGTACCACGAAATTTTAAATTTTCAAATTACAAAAAGTTAATTAATAAATTAATAAAACTTAATTATACAGTAATTAGAATGAGCAGAAAAAATAACGAAAATTTTTATTTAAAAAATAAAAAATATATTGATTTTAATAATATCATAAAAAATGAAGGTATACAAAACATTGAATTAATTGAATTTATGCTGTTTAAGAAATGTGAATTTATTGTAGGAAGCACATCTGGAATACATGCTTATGCATCGCTTTTTGATAAATTTTTTTTTTACGTAAATAATTTTCCTGTTGGAAGAATTCCATATTTTAAAAATTGTTTATTTATAAATAAGAAATATAAAAAATTAAAAAAAATTGTTCCTTATAATAAAATTGATCGAGATATTCTCTTATCAGAAAATTATTCTATTATAAAAAAAAGGGGATATACCGTGGTTGATAATAATCAAAATGAAATTTATAATTTGGTAATTAAAAATATAAAAAAAAAAAGTACGATAAATATTAATAAACATTCCTTTATTGTTGAAGGTGAAGGAGCTTTATGTTGTAAACGATGGTATACAAAAAACCTTAAACTTTTTAAAAATTAAATGAGAGACTATTTTAAATTTATATCTAATGTTCATTTTATTTTAGGGAAAAAAAAAACTTTTCTTTTATATAAAATGGTTCTCCTTATTCTTGTAGCGACGATACTAGAAGTCTTTGGAATAACGCTAATTATTCCAGCTTTACATTTTATATCAGACCCCGAAAAACTAATTTTTACTTTAGAACAAAGTCTAAGCTCAGATTTATTTTTAAATATACTAATTTTCTTAAAATCTATGACAATTAAGCAAGTAGGAATTATTTTCTTTATTTTTATTTTGTTTATTTTTACATTTAAGTTCTTTTTTTTAATTTTAGTAGCATGGTTAAGTTCAAAATTTATAATGGATATACAAAAACATGTGAGTGAAAAATTATTTAATGCTTACATTAATCAAGAATATGAATTTTATTTAAAATCTAATAGCTCGGTCTTAACATCTACAGTTTTAAAAGAATCTTCAGTATTTGCTGGCACAATAATGAGCTCTATAATAACATTAATAACTGAAGGCTCTATAATGATAGGGTTTGCTTTCTTGCTATTAGTATTTAATCCACAATTATCATTGATACTTATAGCAATTACTGGAATCATAATAAGCCTGTATTACACACTCATAAAAAGTAAGGTTAAAATTTGGGGCAAGAAAAGACAAGATCACGATGCTCTTAAATTAAAAAATCTTTATCAAGCTTTTGAAAATTTTAAGATAATTAAATTTTATGGAATAGAAAAGTTTTTTAAAAAAAAATTTTTCTTTCACAATAGAATTGCAGCAGATATGGACAGAAATACTTTTTTTCTATCCAAAATTCCAAATATTGGCATGGAATATTTAGTTTTAATTTTATTAGTTGTAGCTGTAATAGTCATCGTTTTATCAAGTTCAAATATAAATGAATTGATTATCCAGCTAGGAGTATATGTTGCTGTATCTTTCAAAATACTACCCTCTGTCAATAGATCATTGAATTCTATTACAGGCCTAAGATATGGATCTACTGTTGTTAACTTAATTTACAATGAATTAAATAAAGAAAACACAGAAATAATCAAATCAAATAAGATTAACGAAGAGGATGATCAGGTTGATCAAATAAAATTTGAAAAAGAAATTGAACTAAAAAATGTAAGTTTTAAATATGATGATAATAAAGATCATGTTTTAAAGGATGTTTCTATTAAAATAGTTAAAAATGATTTTATAGGAGTAGTTGGTGAGTCTGGTTCGGGAAAAACAACCTTTTTAAATA
>MDTF01002637.1_pt1 | contig 25645 bp, 1 predicted proteins | sample 811191 | NCBI WGS metagenome assembly MDTF01 (sample SAMN05326649, study PRJNA326480) | marine metagenome | isolation source: seawater | place: Southern Ocean | collected 2011
CACAGTGCAATTGCGCACCGAATTTGGAGAGAACACGTCCATTGCGCGTATCGTTGACCGAACCGGTGTTAAGGATAGATTGTAATAGTTGTAGGTATTCCATTTTTACAAGGATATAGTATGTTTATAGTAAAATAATATTTAAAGTTGTATGATTTATTTTTCGTCGTTATCTTTGGCTTTTTCTCCTGCGTTTACCTTTAGATTTAATATATGGTCGAAAAGTTCGTCAATGTCGACAGACCTTAATTTTTCAATGGTATCGCCGTTTTTACCGGTCTCCAAATGTTCGACACGCCTATGCAATACCTCGTAGTGTTTGGAATGGTGTAAAGACAAATCTACAGCAACATCTATTAATTTATTAGTCATTTTTTGCTCCGATTCAACCAATATTTCCGCCACTTCTATCTTAAGTGAATCTAATTCCATTCTTAAAGATTCGAGCTCTGATGCACAATTACATGGGTCAGTAGATATCGCGGTTGATAGTAATCCAAACAAATACAATACACGTTTCATTTGTTCAACTACATGTGTATTTATATCCCATAATTGTAAAATCCAACGAACGTAATTTTCACATAATTTACACATAATTTAATTTTAAAATGACCTATATAAAGAAAGTAAATTATTCTATAAATGTTTAAATTTATATTATTGATTTTTTCATTATTAATTACTGTAAATGGTTATATGCACGAATTGTCGAGAAATTTCATACGTAGGCATCAACATTTGGAAGACGCACATGTAGCAACGCTGACTGCACGTCAGCAGCATGTGCGTAAAATAAAACAAAATTCTTCCTTACACGTTGCAATGGAACATTACAACATGGGAAAAAAATTTACGGAGGCGTACAAAGAATTCAGACACCGGTTGAAAAAACATACGCGCAATCCTTCAAAACACCCACATCCGTTGGGCGCGGGTAAATCGTTGGCTCACAAAGGATTCACACACAAAGGATTCGTACTGACTACTGCGGAAACTGATAAGATGGACGGTGTTTACTCACAGGGCGGAGAAAATGGATTTGTTGCTAAAGATATATGGGCACTCATTAGCGCCACTTTTGAAATAACAGCCCTATCCACGTATTTTGGGTTGACGTCCAGTGGTGCCGACACGCGTGGTGGCGGAGCCGTCTTAGGCAAATTTAAAAAATACATGCCAGATTGTGGTTCGTACCAATGCAACCAGGATTCAAACGATATTTACGGAAACTGCCCGCAATTCTTGGAAGAACATACGGGCAAAGACATCGGCGAGACATGTATTTTGGATACAGATTGCTTAGGTTGGGGATGGAACGGCATAGGCAGTCGCGGGGTTGCGTGTTCGCTGCCTAACATCATAGGTTTATCGACAAGCTTTGATCTAAGACCGGTATGCTGCACGGATGATGGAAAATGCAACGCAGATGACGCCTCAAACTCAACTAATGACTGGGAAGATATGATGGACAGCCGATACCAGAAACCGGGAAAATACGGCACTCGGGCTATCGCCTTGGATTTAAATGCGTGGTGCACACGTATAAAAACCGGCATTCGGGGGGCTGTCAAAAGGTCAACGATAAAACAGCTTAGATTAGGGTCTGAATTTATGTTAACATGGACAACGGCTCTGGGACCCGGAATACCAACATTCCGGGTCAAGCACGGAATTGAAAATTTTATCATATACGATACAATAACAGACAGGTTTGGATTTGGTTATGCCACGATTCATGCCAAATCGGCTCAATTTTTAGGGACGCCTACATCTACAAAATTAGCTTATGGATTTGAGGCAGCATGGTCGTGGGTTTTTGGCTTCTTCGACAATGTGGGCACTACAGATGAACCATATTCACACGCAATGGCGGCTTTCGACGGGCCTACAATCTCGTTAGAAGCAGAGGCCGAGGTTTCCGCGAGCTTCGGACCCTTTAATGTCAGGGGTGGTATTACAGCCAAGGCGTTTTATCATTGGGGTTCGACTCCTGCTGACGGACCCTATATGAATTGGCAAAATCTACACAATTGGGACTTGACTCAAATGCACAAACACCGCGTGAACGCGTCCGATGAAGCAGCGGCCGCAAAAAGTGATGCCGACGCCTTGGAGTACGATATAGCTCAAATCACGGAAGACCGAGACGCATATCTTGTATGGGAAATGTTTGACAAAGCACAAGCGGAGCAAGATAAGTTAGACAAACACCAAGGATTCTTGGACACACAACTCGCAAAAGATTTGGAGGCCCTCGTCCTCGTGGGGAAAATTGCGTTGGTAGGTGTCCATAAAGTATCACAGACGTGGCGAAACCCACCGCTTGGCGCAATCGCTGATGCTGTTGAGAACGGTCTTGCGTCATTGACGGAAGAGGGCGAAGAAGACACCGAAGTAAAAGGAGAATGGCAGGGAGATATGCAGAAAATGAACAAAAATTCTAACTTGAGTCCATGGTCTGGAAAGTGTCAAGCGGATGCTTGGAAACAAGAGTATGTTCGTACGAGATATATCGCCGATTGTGGCAATGATAAAGACCCAGACCCTAGTAATCCGACGAAATGCAAAGACCGTACCGGTTTTTTTGATACAATGCAAGATCTAAATCCGTTAAATGGGAAGAAAAAACTCGGTGAAACTTGTTTTATGGAAACACAATGTGAGGGCCATGGAACCATTGGCGATGGTCGTCGTATCCAGTGTCTCGGTACATGTAAACAGCCCTCTAAGTGGAACTCGTGGTTTGCAAAGTATGACGAAGAAATGGCTAAAGGTACAGATGAGTTATATATTGACCGTCCTACTCTGGGCGGCGAAATATTGCCTGGGTTCTGGCCCAACCTTTGGCCGACAATGTCTTTTGACACATACACAGAAGAGATATACGCGAAATCCCTCGGCCGTTGGCCAGTAGAAATGATGGAGTGCCATACTGCGACATCTCCACCTGATGTCATAACAGGCTGTGGTATACTGGCTACTTCTTTTTTTGGTGGTGATGATATGGAAGTGACATGCGATAATGGCGATGTTCTTAATCCGGTCAAATGCAACGGTATATTGCACCCTATCCGCGCCCGTCGGGTTGACAGTGATACGCGCCTCCAGTATACATCACTCCCGCCTCCCCGTGGAAGGGGTGAATCTTATTGTGGTGCATCCACTGATTGTAAAGGTTGGGGATGGGGCGTAGGTGGTATTGGAACGTTTTGCAGTACAATGCAGTGTATGGAACATCACGAACACCCATTCATTCCCGATACGATTAGAAGTGCTCCGATTATAGATACACAGTCTATGCGGAGATCCGTTCCAGGCTTTATTGGTTCGTCTGCTGACTTTTGGGCATTTGCTCAAGGTAGAAGCGATGAGGCTGAGCCTTCTGTATTGTATGACCCGTTAACTGGAAATCATTACACTACAACCTGTAACCCAGATACACCCGAAGAACAATCCATACTCAACGCAAATTTTGACCTTGGTCAAGAAAAAGCCGACGGCCCGCCCGAGTATTCCGCCTCAACCACACAATTTGCCAAAAACATGAATGGTGGCGGCATTGAGACCATGCCGTGGTCATGGTTTAATTCTTGTCAAAATACAAAAAAAATGTCGCTGGATCGGATACCAGAATTAACCTGGGAATTGTCAAGCAAGGAATCGGTCGGCACGTTGAACAGAATGAGCGTGGCGCATCGAGTATACCAACGAGCATGCGATTGTTTCAAAGATGACAATACGACTTTAAAAGAACACGCGCAGGGAACAATGTGTAAGGTTATGAACGACCGTATTCACAATACTTTTTGGCAAGACAAGACTTTCGACACTGATAATATATATGAATGGGATTGTGCAATTTGGGTACCCATGACCTGTTCCAAAATAACAATGCCTGAAGGTGACTTTCCCCTAATATCAGAAGAGAATGACTTTCAATATTTCGGATATGGTCAGGTCAGCGGATACTGGAGGGCCGAGGTATCAGATGCCTGTAAAGCAGCACTAACCGCTGGACGCGGATGCAGAATTCAAAGTAAGGATGAAGAATACTGTCTACTGAAAATGTCCACTTTGCCATATTTTTACCAGGGTGACATTCTTAATTCACCCTGGAAAAAATTATTTCCCCTTATCAAATGTCCATGGACACATCCATATCCGCTAGAATTTGAGAACTCAAAACAATGGTATTGCTATACAGAAAATACTGACCAGTCCGATGCTTGTAGCTATACCGGAAACGCATACACCCCATGGGGAGACGACGTTTCAGGGCACTTTTGGAACCGAGGTGGAAATCAACCAGATTGTTTCAACCCAGGAGTCGCCGATATGTGCCATCGGCCTCCTGACGATGGTTATAACTCTGATTGGTTCAAAGCCAATATGGCTGAAAAGAAATACCAAGATTTTATGTACGATGACCGCTCGCTTTTCGACGCCGTATATAAAGATGAAGATAACACCGAGGTCACATTCTCATCCACGTTTATGTATGTATATGTACAGGGGGGGAAGCACAACAAATTCACTTTGGAGGATGCGGGCTCAGTGACCCCAATTCAATTCTACACTGATTGTAACACCATCCAGGAGAAATTCAACCAGCAATTAACAGACTCATGGTTAAGATGTGAGACGGGTGTCCCGTGGTTTATGGGAATGAATTGTGACGGCATGGCGGCGACAGGTAGTTTGATGGTACCTTTGAATCCTCTTGCCTCTGTCGGAACGGGGAATCCCGCCAAGAAATTTTTTTGCTCGAATAAATACGGGCGGTCGTGGTCTATAGAAAATCTTCCCGGGCAGGGGCCAGCCGCATACAAGCATTGTGTAAGTGCTATTTTGGAGGCTAAAATTCCATCATTACTCAGAGCAATTCTGAAAGAGGCACACACTTTAATTTGGGGTGCACTGACGAAGATTTTGTACGCAGATGTCGAGGGTGCAGCGGCGGAGGGGGCGAAGAAAGGAGCGAAAAAAGGTTTCAGAGAGAAATTGAAAGATAAAAAGTTTCTTGAAAAAATAGAAGATGCTTTCAAAAAGGGTGGAGACGCAAGGTATGTAAAGCAGTTACTGTGGATAAAAAAGAAAAAGGATGTAATGAACAATGCGAAAAGATTGAGAAAATGTAAAGATTGTATTAATCAAAAGAAAGCGGCGTCTCATATGTTGTGGCTATCGGGACGTGTCAAAGATAATAAGAAAATCTCCAAGAAATTCAAGCTGAAGAAGAAGTTGAAGAAGTGGGAGAGGAAGGCCGCCAGTAAAAATTCGGGTCTTAAAAATTTCAAAAGAGCCGCAAGTAGCGCCGGTAGGAAAGGTTACGCCTTAATGGTTAAAGCAGAAAAAATTTTAATGACTACAGGCAAGAAAGCGTTCAAAAAAAGAAAAAATTATATTGCCGAAGACGGCACGGTTAGCGAACCCCTATCACAACAACTCCTATCACAACAATCGAAAGATTACCTACAGGATCAAACCCAAAAAATGGCCGAAGCGAGGGCATTTGAGCGACCCGCCGAAGAAGAAGCTTCTGTGGTGGATTGGCTTATATGGGCCGCAGAGTTAGTTGTGAAAATTGCGTTTTTTATAGCAAATTTCGCCAAGTATCTTCTAGATTACGCACATTGTGCGCTGTCATCTAGATTAATGAGACCAAATATCGATTGGTGGACGACAGCCGTCGGCGCCGAACAATATACTGGACAGTTAGGGTTTCTTCACCGTTTACCTTTTGCTGTTGGGTTGGCAATAAAAATCGGGGCGGATTTGGCAGTAAAGGCAGAACCAGTAGATGCGTCGATGAGTTTCTGGTTGGGTGCTCGAAATCAGTTTAATTATATTTCCGAACGATATAGTGAGGAAAAGAAAGAAATATTACATAAAAAGCACATGAAAGTTATCGGTGTGAAATGTCCAGATACACATCCATATCCGCTAGAATATGATAACTCAAAACAATGGTATTGCTATGCGGATACCACTATTAATTCCGATGCTTGTAGCTATAAAGGTACGACGTACCGTGCAGATGGAATGGCGGATGTGGATTCCGGGCACGTTTGGAACACGGCTGGAAATCAACCAGATTGTCTCCAGAGTCACCTACTCAGTAGTGTACATGCAAAGTGTGGGGACTGGGTCGAGACCAAATTAACGTGGAACACAGAGGCGAATAAATGTTGTGGAATAGAGGGTAGTCTGTGGGATCTTACAACAATCATCCAAGTTGAACAGACCCAGTCGCGGACGCTATACAATTGGACTTCGAATGAAACTTTCCTCGAGCAATATAATGAAAAAATATCTATCCCCGAAATGAAACCTTGTCCATATCCACAATACCCTTACGTAAATAAAGAAGAAGAAGAAGGCGCCAGCCAGTTTACCGTAAGTTGCAAGCAGTGTACGATGCATAAATATTTCAACGGTGGTCGAATAACCGAAACGGAACCAGACAAATGGTGGCCGGGCCCATTACATGAGAATGAGAATGGATGGTATTTGGACTTGTGCTACAATTCGTGTGTGAAGTGTCCGATAGGCCGGACTGGTAAATACAATGCATCGGCCGTTATCATGGAAGATTCGTGTCGGTATTGTGAAGCAGGATTTTATAACGACTTCGTACCCGAGGAAAACGAGGAACCATGTATAAAATGTCCGTCTGGCTATATATCATTCGATTTAGTACGCGATAAATATGACTATGCTGTTGATAAGGAAATACCGAAAGGCCAGACTTGTATTTCTTGCGCTGGCGGTTTTTATCAATTGCCGACATTTGATGGTATGACAACCGAAAATATGAGGCACAATATACTATCAGAACCCACGGCGGTGTATACAAACAAGCGCCAAGAAACCATTGATAACGAATATTTACTTGAACCAATCTCCATAAAGACCGATGAAACAGACAAATATAGATATTTAACAGAGTTAATCGGCCATAGCGAATATACTTACTCTGTTTATGAAGCCAAGGGCGTGAATAAAGTAAAGAAGAAGGAGGCGACTAAAATTACAGATTTTAGTCAATTGGCATGGGGCAAACTCTATAAAGGTAATAAAAGGGTCATCCATAATAGATCCCCCCATTTAATAAAGTTCGAATGGGACGAACCCATATGTGTCGATAGCGACATAGAGGTCGCATTTAAATTTAATGTACCGCCCGAATGGGTTAAGATAGCACCAAAAACAAACTTAGACGCGTTCAAAGAAGAACCAGTGAACGTAACTCTCGCTGCATATTCGAGGTACGACAGAAAAGCGCAGAACATTCCTAAAAGCAAAGGCGTGCTTCAAATATTATTATACATCAAGGCCGAAGTTACCCCGCTTGTTGTAGAAGATATAATATTCGAATGCAAAAATAAATATGTGGAAGCGACCATTGGCTCAATTGACGTCGCCTTCGAAATTGGGGATGATGTTTCCTCGTGTGTATTTTGCAAAGAGTTCGAAACGAATACGTTTGAAAGAAATCTAACCAACATATTGGATAGCAAGGTGTCAAAATGTAGTAAGGGCGGCTTTTGTCAAGATCAACCCGGTACATATTTTAAAGTTCCGCTGCCCAACAATGACTTTGTTCCCGACGAACCGGCCATTGCATTTATTGCATGCGTTACACAATTTGTGTGGGACGACGCAGAAGCCAATGGAAGCGATGAGGGTGTGAAAGGCAGTCGGGACGTAATTACTGTGCAATGTCAGCAAGACCAAATTAATTTGGCCGAAACATTCCTGGATAATAAATTTGAATGTGAACTGTTTCAGGACAATTATAGAATTCGTTGTGAACAAACCAATGACCTTGACAAAACTAACATGACGTCAATAGATGCTTACGCAATGTCTGTACATAATAATACTGTTGATCACAAACCACGGGACAAACACGGAAATTATTGCAAGAATATCTTGTACGCTTATTACACGCCTTGTATTTCGAATTGTTGGAGGTATTGTATTAAAAATACGAAAGAGTTTGATATAGCATCTGGAAGTCATTACATGTACGTTGGAAACCAATCTGATGAAACTGGCATTCAAACAATTGATTTTGATGATTATCGATGGGATATCGTTAAAACGTACGATGAAAAATTAGGCACAAATCAGGATGACTACGACTTTCTTGATTTTCGTAATCCGACCGACCTCGATAAATGGGATGCTGCATTTATCTCAACGTGTGCCGAATGTCCTTTGGGTTGGTCTGACCACAAAGAGGCAGTTAACCATGCCACTACCGCGAACGGCACGGCAGTTAACCATGCCACTACCGCGAACGGCACCAACACGACAAGCAGTACACTCACGCGTGGGTGTACGGCTTGTCAAGTTACCAACAATGAGTACGCTTACACGACAAACGAAAACAAAAGCGACTGTGAGTATTGTCCGAAACACCAATTCGCTTCCAATTTGGGCAGTGCTATTGATACCACGACCGGCTGCGCGACAGACGCGTACACTACATGTGGACACGAAATATATGAAAAATCAACGTTTAGTTGTCAAAATTGTCCGGCGGGAAGACAAAAACACAATATTGCGCAACACGAATGTACTCGGTGTCGACCCGGAATGTTTACATTTGAATCGGGAAAAGCGTGCATCGACTGTCCGGATGGTCTCTATAATTCAGAATATGGCAAACGTATCAAAAAAACCCCTGACCCTAATGACATATCACATTATTTACACGACCCTTCATATTGTTCGAATTCTAGTTTTACAAGGCGAGGCGCATGTATTTCGGATCAACATACCTGGACGACGGGAACCTGTTCGGAGTCAGACTTCCAAAATTATGAGGATTGCATGACCGAGAGTAAATATTGGTGGTCAGTTGATATGTGTTATAATAGTACAATCACCAACAAAACTGTTTGTGACGACACACCAGACATGCAGTGGGCTCAAAACAAATGCACCGTTGAAGGAATTCGTTACAAGGATACTACAGTAGCCGGTACCGGATGTACTGCACAGTGGCAAGACGCACGATGTAACAATATATCGGACCACCATGTAAGACGCTATGCGACGATTTCTAGCTGCACTCACGAACGTAAACACAGTTGGACGACGGGAACCTGTTCGGACGACGTAACCAACTCGTCAGTATGCGAACACAGGTCGGTGAATACGTGGCACGATGAACCCAAATATTATATTAAAACCCAACACAAATACGCGACCACGAACGATTATACGCGCGTGCCATTGTTAGATGCTTGTTCTATATGTGATATTGGTAAGGCATCTTCTGGCGGGGCTACAATGTCAACATGTAAATTTACCAAAAACGAAAAAAGTAAACCGCGCATCAAAGGTCCGGGTGACGATTTCAATGGTTATTTTGACGTTTTCAAACAAATGGCACGAGGAAGCAGTCCAATTCACAATGGGGATATTGACAATAACAACCGTTGGTTTTTAAAGGAGAAAAATGGTGAAAAATTTATCATACCGACATGCGACTCAAAAGACTTATATCATCATCAATCACAAGCAATAACGTCCTACTACCCATATGGATTTCCAAATATAATACTACCGTGGCAGAACAAACTTTGGGATATTGATTACGTGGCAAAAATTCATCACGTAAACACGCCTTCCACCTGTAAATTTCCCATCGCGTACATTTCGAGTTGTTTGGCCATGTTTGACGCTCTCAATCAACAATTTTTAGACGACGTCAATCTCACAAAATGGAATAAAATTGAGGTTGTGAACGAACCCTTTAAACCAAAGGGGTGTTATTTTGAATCGGACGAGGAAATTCTTTACGACGAAAACAACGAAGTCGATTTTTTCAGCGTTAAAACTGAACATGATTTGATACAATACCCACAATCATTTCATACTGGAAAATTAGTTTTCAATCGATACGTGACACCCGAATATAACAGATTGGACTCGAAAATCATTCAATTATGCGGTAATCAAGGCCAAGTATGTTCAATTTATTTGCCGACACGGCTTAAAATATTGGACACCGACACAGATAACGAACCCATAGATATCAAGGATATTTTGGTCGATGAAGTTATAGCGTTGGGACGATACAATAATGATGAGTTCATGGATTATGAGAAATTTATAAAAGACAAAAATTTTGCCAATCCATATGGTTACAACGAAATTTCAAAAGATTGGTCATACGATTCATATTCACATGAAAACGATACGATAAAAGCATGGAGTTCCGTATCGTTTGAAGATGGTGAAATGGTACAAACCGGCTCTTTATTCGACAACGAAATAAATAAAACTGGTTACGTTATACCCGATGGTCAATTCTTAAGTCAAGACATCTACGATTACTTTATTTTGCCGGCACAAGATGAATATCTAGGCGGTGGCATTACGGGTATTGGGGCTTACGCGTTTAAAGATTGCACACGTTTGTCGGGGCTTGTTTTTCCATCAAAAAGGACAAACCATGAAAACCACACCATGTCTAGAACTCCATACGCTACCACGGACGTATCCAAAAATACTGATATGTCTGTTCTTGGTGATTGTCGTCAAGGTCAGTATTCTGGTTGCGTTGGGTTATTTAACCCTATTACGGGAGAGAAAATCGGCGACTCGATTGTCGACCAGTTAAAATTTTTTGCAGATTTCCCGTTGTGTTCGGACGACGACGAATGCAATTTTTGGAATATGGAATCTTCGGCTTACCCAAAAGGTTGCTCCACGGACACAGAAAACGTTTATTTCAGTAAACTCAATGACGCGACACACATTTATACGAATACCACTATTAACGCTTCCTTGTTTTTTCCGATATGCACACTAAACGTTGAACAGTGTGAATTTAAGACGGGTATTGTTGAAAATACAGCCGAATGCAAATGCGGCGGTCAAAGTTGCAACGACAAAACCGGTAAATTTTGTCTAAAGTCGCAAGATGCGTGCAGTAAGACAAATTTTTACACAATTTTTTCCAATGATGCCACACTTTCCAATGATACCACACTTTCCATACTTTCCAATGATACCACACTTTCCAATGATACCACACTTTACAATGATACCACACTTTCCAATGATACCACACTTGTGGAGCAGACATGTCGTGGAAACTTTTGCAGCGCCAGTCAAATATACGTAGCATTTGGCAACAAAGAGAATAATTGTGCTCAAAAAATCGGTGTAAACCCTAATCTTGCCGACTGTATATGCGGTGTTGAAGAGTGCAACTCCGACAAAAGATATTGTTATAATAAAAAGTGTTATTCGCGACCCGTCCGTGAACTATATGTTTCATCTAATGTACCGTTTTGTGGTTCACAAAACGGTGAATGGGAGTCAAATCTTCAATATTGTCGATGTGGTGATTCTATATGCAGCAACGAGACTGGAAAATTATGCAACAACGGAAAATGTGGCACGCAAGAGTTAACAAACGTATGTCAGAATATATTCAACAACGAAAGTTGTGCATGTGGTTCGGCCCTTTGCCAAGCGGACACATTTTGCCATCCTTCGGTATCTGCATGTACCAAGCGGCGCAATTTGGCTTCCGAAGTGTCGCAATGTGTGGAAGGTCAAAATGAGATTCAATGTCAATGCCGGTGGGGCATTTACTCCAGCACCTCTTGGCTTAGGGAAAATATTTGTCTGGTGAATGAATATTGTCGTTATGGTAAATGTTATGCGACAGACACTATCGACATTTGTGATGACAAATATAATCAATACGACATCACAAGCGCCGCGTGTCAAAAATTTGCCCCGGGTCTGCCGTTTTACGATGTAAGAGACATACCTTTGCGCGAAAAGAAAATAATGTATTACCACGAACCTGAACACAATCATTATACTATAGGAGACGGAATAAAAGTCTTACTAAACAGAAACCCAAGTATGGTCTTGCCCATTCCGTCAGACAGTAGTACGTGTGATAATTTTGAGTGTAATTCGTTACGTCATGACGAACTAAATATTGAGAGTGTTGGGCGTGAAGCATTTGCAAATACGGCTCTGGGAGCCGAACAAATTCAATTGATGTTCAACGACCAACCACACATGATTGGAAAATTTTCAGCAATTAAAAAATACGACGCTTGGTATGGAGACGAACAAGTCACACAACATAGTCCCGACGTGCCTAATTTTGAAGACGTTATCGACACATTTAACTTTTCACGATGGACAGAAATAGCTGATGGATTTTATGGGAACGATAAGTTGGACTCTCTGATTTGCCAATCGTCAGACCCTCATCAAATTAATATCGATGGGCGTTTAGGTGTTGAATGTTCAGACACACCCATCTGTATTTACACAGATGGGACATTGCCGACCTACGAAAGATGTCTATGTCCAGATAAAAACTCTTTATTTATGGGCGTATACAACGAGCAACTCGCCCAACAACTGGAATACCTAATAGAAGCCAAACAAACAGCGGAATATGCAAAACAGGCATTGGAAAATATACAGTGTTCGGTTTGCGAAGATGCAGGAACACTGCTTGCTATGAATACTAAATTTTTGGAAGTAATAAACCACAAACTTGACAAAATACACCAGGATATCGACAACGCGTTTAATGACCCACTGCGCTACAAAAATGGCAAGTATGCATCTTCCTTATCACCAAACGTGTGTAAAATGGAAGAGTTTTGTTCTTCTGACGGATATGGCGTTTGTTTAGAAGTGCCAATGGCACAAGAAAAACGAAATTGTGACCCTTTAAAAAAATGGCCGGAAGGAACACCGGTAGTATTGTTGCATGAAGATTACCTGGTCAATAATAACTCTGATTACTTTTACAAATGTAATGAATGTGACCAGATGTCAGGACTCTGTAAAAGCGATGCTACTAAACTGAGACAAAAATGCACTGCATTCGGAACACGCAATGCGGACAATTGCTTTATTGGCGACAAAGAAAACGGCGAATACGTTGAAAAAAAATTGTTGGAATTTCCAAATGATTTTTTTGATGTGATATCAGATGTTCACGTGAGACAATTATTATTCCAATCCAACAGTACGAAAAATGCTCTTGTAGGTGATGGCGATGTATACTTCAACAATATACAAAACTGTTTCGTAACAATTAAAAATTATGCCAATAGACATAGCTTGGAACTAATGGATTTAGCATTGACCTTTACCGAAGAAACAACAACGCTGGATTGGACAACCATTAATCAATATATTGAAGATAACGAAGGTTTGGAGACCCACAGCGCATCCACATTCACCCGCGAAAATATAAATGACGTAGGCCAAAAAGATACATTTTCGTCTAACATCGAATGTCATAATTTGCCGGTTGAATCAAATCAAATGTGTCATGAGATGCCAAATAATCAATCGGCAAAAGTTGTTTGTATCGAAAATTATTATCGTAACAACGCCACGAAAAATTGCGAGGCTTGTCCGGACGACAAGCCTCGGCGAACTCTCTCTGATACAGAATGTCAAATGTGTTTACAGGGCGAAATAATAATAAACGGAGTCTGCCATACGTGCCCAATGGGTACATATTTGTCACCTGCGACGCGCTTGTTCGATGGTACTTCCAGGTTGACCGAATGTCAGAACTGTCCAAAAGGAAGGTTTGCACTCATTTCCGGATTTGTATCAAAGTCGGGCACACCGTGCACGGTGTGCCCGACCGGCAAAACCGCCTCAGAACCGGGCTCTTTCACTTGTAATTGGTGTGAGAAAGGATTTGGTTTCACATCTTCGACCACTCCATGCGTAGCATGCTCTACTGGGCGCTATCAAGACTTAAGTGAGTTGCCAGAGGACAACCAATTTAAAGTACAATCATGTAAATTACCTCCATCACACTTAAGTTCCAGAAGACAATTAGGTTCATCCGACCGATTCTTTATCAATTCCGATCTCGGTTTGTCAACATGTCGATCTGGAACATATTTTGATACCAGCGAAGCGGATTGTAAAAATTGCATCGCCGGAAAATACAACGTAGGGTTTAACGAATGTTCCACGACAAATATTTGTATCTGCAAGACGACAAATAATTTTGTCCTCATATCGTCGGCCACATGCGGCACACACGGTTACACAGAAGTGTTTCAAGGCTTGCACCTTACAGAAGAGCAGAAAAGCGACAAGTGCAAAGATGGGTTTAAGTGGTATCTAAATCAGATTGACCACAGTGATAAAGACAAAGACGGTAACGACTTTCTGGGTAATGACGCGCCACTCGAAACTCTTCCACAAAGTTGTTCTGTTCGAGATACAGGGTACGGTTGGGTGTGGAATGTTATTTACTCGAAAAAGGAAGAAGTGACCGCTTGTAAATATTGCCCCAAAGGATTTGAATACGTGGATACCGAATCACTGTGTACGTCATGTCCATACGGTCAATATCAAGACAGTGATAACACAACACACGCCAAATGTGCTGTGTGTGCTGCAAATCACACATTTATAAGTTCTGATGTAGAATGTGGAGAATGTCCCAAAAATAAAATACTAAACAAAAACTCAACGTGTGAATTTTGTACGTCGACAAATATACCAAGGCCCGACTTGAACGGCAACAAGGTTTGTAGACCATGTCCCACAACACAGATATATTATAATCAAGAATGTCACTCCTGTCCTGTCGGTTTTGAAACCAAGTCGGGTTCCGGTTTTGAAGTAGATTTGGACGGGCGTAGAGTAAGTACGAGTCGTACAAAATGCATAGAGTGCCCCGCGGGGAAATATGGAACGACAAGAGGCACGTGTGTAGGGTGCCCCATTGGTACGACGACGAAAATCAATGCACAAACAGAATGTAATGTATGTACCCAAGGATATGGTTGGAACGGTACCACGTGTGAGCACTGTTTGGATATAGTTGAAAATGGAATCGCCATTCATCTTAATAATTTTTCACCGACAACATCAAAGCAACCGTGTATCCCGGGACTATGTAATAACACAAAACATTTTACTATGCCACTAACCGTCTCTACGAACATCGTTAAAGCTGGATGGCAGCCTAACCCTAACCCTAACACTGACAATTATCTCGTATGTGATTATTGTCCAACGGGTAAATATACCACGGCTGATATACACGTTTGTTTGGACATAGAACCGGGCTTTCATTTGAACAAAGAAGGCCTAAATAGCCCGTGCCCCGTGGATTCTTATCAAGACGAATTCGGAAAAGACAAATGTAAGTCTTGTGATTTTCAGCGCAAATCGATCATTAACGACAAAGGAAAAATAGAAATGAATAGACCAAGAATAGATTGTCATAATTGTGAAGATGGAAAAAGGTTGGTATATGACCGTGTGAATAACGAGTACGCGTGCAGAGGATGCGGCCACAACGAACTGTTTGTAAAAAACAGCGGCGACATGTACCCTTGTATTCCATGTCCAGACCCTTTAAAGGCAATCACACGGGGTGGTGCAGACCCAAAGTGTGATTTGTGTTTTAGAGATGAATACTTGGATATAGACTTGCAGACCGGAGTAATGACATGCAAAGGCGTCGACCAAATATCCAAATACCCAACAGGGTCATCTTGCATATTGTCGGATAACGAGTGTCATAGTAATACAAATTACTCCAACATAGATATGAAAGCAGAACTAGATAAAACTGGCACTATGACCTTGTTGGATTTCAATACTTGGGTGAGCAGTACACTACAATATTGGAATTTCGAATATAACAAAGGGGAAGGTTTAGCGAAAGGGAATGTCGAATATACACTCCACGGATGCCCATCAAATTCATATTGTGAATTGGCCAAGCGGTATCCATGTCCACCAGGTACGCAGGGTTCGGGAGACAACGGTTGTGGACCCTGTGACCAACCCATGGACTATATATTACAGACTTCGAACACGTACAGTGATGAAAACGAATGGAAATCGTTTTCATTTTTTTTGCCACCGAACGACAGGAAGGAAATCCAACAAAAGTGGGGTTCGGGTTGTACGGATATTGAAATGGTTGATTTCCAACGAAATGATTATTTTGACGCAGAAGGGTTGGGTCAACAATGTGATGGGGTTGTCAAAGAAAAAGTTGAAGATAAACCCGAGTACGGTCATAAATGTGAAGAATGTATGAGTCAACAGGTTTTCTACGTTTCGAAGTCACTGGATAGGACTGAGTGGGTCGATAATGTGTATCGATATCATAGGCATACCGAACGCGATGGGGTTACGTTCCTTACACGTGGTGATTACAAAACGACATTGGGCAATATTTCACGTTCCTGTGAATACTGTCCAGCGGGCAGAGAAAAATCCACCCCACTATATCAGTCTAACAAGTATACCACAGACAAGTGCGTTGCTTGTCCAACAGGAAAAATCAGTGGGAGTTCAGGTCAGCAATGCGAAACCTGTCCGAATGGACTCCCCAACGATGACAGAACAGAGTGTGAACCTTGCCCTCTTGGACAAGCGATATTAGGTGGAAAGATATGTGGCACATGCGATCCGGACACCGGATACGACCCAGACTATGGAGATTGCCGTGACTGTGCACCGCATCAAGACGACGTTGATCGACCTACAATTGGTGAGTCGAATTCGGAATGCGAAGTTTATAGCTATATGGGGAAAGAACAACTCAACGGAATGCGAAATGGCAAGCAAATGAAATTGGGATGTCCCCAAGGATATACAAGAAAGTTTGTTTCCAAATCGCCACACACCGCAGAATGGATATTGGTCGACTTTGACGGTAGCAACGTCTCAACGGTCCCATTGTCGCACGAGTGGGATCAAAAATATATATGTTCTGAAATGAAGGATTACACGGTTTCAGAACATGCGTCCATCGATCAGAACGTATATGCGACATCGACTACCATTATAGTCTCTGTTCGTAATGGTGAACCAATTAATTATGATATAAAAATACAGTGTACGAAAGCTTCAGATAATAGAAGGAGCAACGACTATGGAGAATATCAATGTGTGCGATGTCCAAAGGGAAAGACGTCATACGCAGGTTCGAATAACTGCTATTATGTGAGTCCTGGTTACGTTATACCTGCTGGCAAAGTCAGTGAAACAAAATGTGATTTTCCCGAGTATTCGGACGAATACGGCCTTACAAAATGTAAAAAATGTCCAAGGGGCTCACCGACAACAAATCCGAGTTCGGGCTCGCAGAAGCTAGGAAGCTGCAAAAAGTGTCCGGCAGGTCAGTTTGACAATTTTTACAACAATGATTGGTGTCCATTCTGCGCAAAGGGAAAATACCAAAACGAGGAAGGGAAATCGTCGTGCAAAGAATGTACCAACGGCATAATAAAAGGAAATGTTTGTGAATCTTGTCGTACAGGGTATATTTTAAAGGATACGACACCAAAAACGTGTGTTCGTCCAAGCTGTTCCTTGCTCGGAAACCTATGGTATTATAGAGAGGTAACACGGACGTGCGAAAAGTGTATATATGGTAAAGTAGTGGGTGAAAGCTGCGAACCGTGCGGCCCACTAGAGATTTGGAACCACGGTGACGAAAAATGTGAATCATGTCCCGCCAGGGCCATCCCTCAGAGGAAATATTGGTATAAGTCTGTTGAATACAGGGTTCGAAAAAAGATGAATTGTCGTGAATTACCAGTGCACCGTTGGTATTTCAATGGAATTAGAAACTCCGCCAAAACCAATGAATTATATAACTTACATTATGCCGGACAAAATAAGTCTGTTACTTGGCGATTACCGGGATGTTACGATACATTTGGCTACCAATGGTATGACTACATAGTACCGGGACAAATCTATTCACAAGAACAAGATTGTGACCCGGAAGTACGCTTGGGATGTCACCACTTTGCTCCTCAAGAATTTATAGAAGAGACCCTTGGTGGTATCGATTTTTTGAATGACCCAGACCCGTATACCTTTGAGGCCAAGTGTCCACACTTGGGAACATACACTGGCACCGACATCCAGAAAAATAATTGTCCCGCTGCCCAAGGTACTGCTGGCTGTCCGTTTCAAACATGCGGGTCGCCCGCATTCGATTCTTTCGATTCTTGGAACCTACTCGATGATGGTTGGCTTATAGGTCCATTTGCCGAACGAACATCTGTGAACGATCAATGCACGCTGTGTAAATGGAACGAAGAAATTCGAAATAACAAATGTGTAAGGTTAGAGCCTGTGGCCTGTGAAGAGGGCTTTTCGACCCTCACACATACTATTAATACCGCGTACTCTAGCGTTACAAAGACGTCCAGATTATATTCGACAGAAGTGTTGGAGGCCGATTTGATTGAAATTTCCCCCGACGATAGAAAATGCACGTTGTGCCCGAAATATCATACATTAGTCGATCACGGTGACGGAAAAAAATACTGTCAGAAATGCGTGAAAAATGTGGACATGAACCAGGAAAAATGCAACAATGACCTTAACAAGCGATGGGTGGATAATAAATGTATCATGGGCAAGCGTGACAATGATTTCCAATTCGTGAAATTTAACGAGGCACAATGCAATACGTACCAAGATAAAGAACTTCCTTATCACGATTACGTGATTTCCTGGGAAAAAGGTATGAGATGCCGGCACGCTCACACGACCACTTGCATGTTTCCGTGTGAGTCAATAATTCTGAGCGAGGGGCAGGGCGGAAATAGATACCCCACTATATGGGGTAAATATACCTGGACCGGTGGTGTCAACAATTTGAAACCAGCATTTAAGCATGAGGATAAGGGTTTCTGGCTATATTTGAGTTACGGATGGGGTGAAGACAACCCATTTTGGGTAATTAGTTCAAAACTTGGAAAAACCTCTGCGGGATTAGCTTGGTCTAACAATGTATTCACACCAGACCTTTCATCTCCTTCGAATATACCAATATATTCTTTTGACGGCGTGAAATGGAAAAATGAAAAACTTAAAATGTCGTGCATTGCAACAACAAATGGCCATACGTCCATCGAAATGTACGGTTCTATTGGCTACACCTGTGGAGATAAACATTTAACTCCCCAAGGAACATACCTGCCTGGAGGTAAATATTGCGCAACTATGGATCCTCTTATTTTTCCATTAGGAACACGAAGTTTTGAACAATCTTGTGTTATAGATGAAGGAGATGCCTATATTGTAGACCAAAACCAAAATACTGGACAATGTATTAAATCTCCATCAACTGGCACTTGTACCGTCACCCACTACCGGCAACAAAGTTTGAACACTATTCCATCGATTTCTACAACGTGCGAATATGATATTGACAAACGTTGTCCAGCTGGAGATTATTTGTTAAATGGCGAATGTACCGATGCCTTATCAGGTTACTATTCACCAGAACACAGCGCGATTCAATCTAAACCGCCCAAGGGTTATTATTTACCGGACAGAGACGGAGTTTGGACTACGAAATGTGGTCCAAAACAAGAGACGTCGGCCGATTTGTACGCGTGCAATCAATGTGCAAACGGAACATCTTTCGACGAGACCAAAAAAATATGTAAACCATGTGCGGACAAGCAATTCCGGGTCGAAGCTAGGGAGGGTTGTACGGTGAATCGTAATGACAAACAAACGGCAGAGTGTCTGTGTGGCAAAACCATCTGTCCGGCGGGTAATTATTGTGACATTCGAATTGGAGCGTGTTCCATCGGGTTGCAAAAATGGCCGTCTGCGACATGTAGTAATACTGACGGAGGATATAATATCAACAGTTGTAAATGTGGGAATAATTATTGTGACGACGAAAATTATTGTTACGCGCCTGATGGTATATGTTTAAATAAGTTAATAACGGATGATCCGGATGCCGCACGGCCAAGGCCAATGATCAAGACACAAAACGGTACATGCCCGCACGGCGAGCCCGGACGGTATACGTTGGGAAAATATACACATCGTACTTACCAGTGCGGCGACGTAAGTCCAATCGGTGAGACATTAATTGATTGCCACGGAACCTATGAGTCGTGGGGTGTTGTTGCCAACACAGCGACTTTGACCAACGTCAGTCATCTCGGTGGAAGATGTAGACCCATGCAGGGGGACGTTACCGAAAAAATAAGGTTGTCCGAGGTTTCAACAAAAGATGAATGTGAGAAAACGTGTACAGATCAAAGTTGCGGGTTTTGGCTGGAAAATGTGTGTGATTGTTACAAACGTACGAGGTATGAAAGCGGCTATTTAGACGGTTATGAAATGGATGAATTTTCCGAATGGGATTGGATATGTTATCAGTCTCCATTAACTAAAAAAAATATAGCAATTTTGTTTCGCGATAAGAATAAGCTGGTGAATCGATCTGCAGTTAGTTGTACGTCCTGTGTAGGAGGAAAAGGCCCCGACATAATAAACAATTATTGTTTCGTTCCTGTCGCTGTCCACAATAACAAAAAGATCTGTGTATCACAGTATAACAATGGGAGGACCGAAGGCATGAACGTGCTGATCGCAGACGAAAATAAGGACGTTGGGTTCTACACATCCATGTTTGCTTTTGAAAAATCGAACAAAAAATTAAATCCTGGCCATGCCGAATGTTCGTCAAAAGACGGTACAAGATGGGATGAATGCATGTGTGGCACGAAATTAGGCTTGATAACTGAACGAGTATTAGATCCTTATGCCTACTATCGTACGTTAGTAGATGTTACTAAGGAGCTGTGGAGTCCATCTTCGGTGGAATGCGTGGGGTATTGCTATGTATTAGAAGAAAATGCCTTTTGCTTTGCTGGCGCCCTTGTTCATAATCCTTCCGACAATTTTGAGTGTAAGTATACTAGTGACCCCTTTAAATTCATGGGGGCGACTGAAGAACCACAAGTTTGTCCTGACGGTGAGATATGGACAGGTCCACCCGATTATGGATGTGCATTATGTCCAATCGGTACAATCACAATAACATCCCCTTTCAGCATTTTCGATCAGCCATCTGGGAACGCAGGAATTATTGAAAAAAACAAAGTAAATAAAACAAAATGTGTTGTTTGTCCGGTACATATGCACAACGAAAGAGGAGTATGTACCACATGTCCCGACCATCATGAACGTCACGTGGGGGATGTGTGTATACCTTGTCGGGAAGGATTTATATCGTTTGGAAGAGAAGCATGTCACAACTGTCTGCCAGGAAAATATGCGCCATACTCTAAAGCGGTTACAGGGGGAATTACAGAGTGTGTAGATTGTATTCCTGGCAAATATGGTACACTTACATCTAACGGTGTACGAGATTGTTTCGAATGTCCTACTGGGCAGTATCAAGACGAAAAAGGCAAAACGGAATGCAAACAATATATTCTAGGGTCGATACGTAGATTGAGTACGTGTCCCACAGGTCAAATTCACGATTCGTCGACAAATAGATGTGTAAAATGCCCGGTAGGTACGTACCAAAACTCGGACAAATGTATTCTTTGTGAGGATGTCACCTATCAGGATTTAGAAGGCCAGGCATCATGTCACAACTGTTCCAAAGCGGACATCGGTTTTTATAATCTGTATGGATGCACAGCTATCAGCGACACAGTTATTAAGGAATGTCCCTACGGTCAATATACCGATAAAGACAATGAGTACAACTGTAAAGTATGTTTATTTGAATCGACGGGAAATGGATGTTTTGAAAGAAATTCAAAAGTACTGATCGAATCGGGAAAGACATTTATCGGATATTCATCCGTATCGAATGCATCTCTTTCAGACTGTTTACATACGAGCGGTATAACGCCGAACAATGTAAAATGCAAATGCAAACACATGATTACGCCCTACGAGGGGTATTGTCTTTACAATTCGCAAAGAACTATGGTGAGTCATTCGCCTTTGACCTTCGACGATATTAGCAACGTCAAACTTGGGGAATGTAAACATAGTGATGGTTTACAAGACAATAAAATAAATTGCAAATGTGGCAATTATACATGTTCCGAAACTACGGGTCATTTCTGCAACCCGCTCGTCGGGTGCTCTGACGACGACCTCAATGCTATTTTAAAAGAGTGTAAGTACACTGACGGCGTCAGATCAAATTCTATATATATACATTCACAGTACACTCAAAGATATAGAGACCCTGCTTCGTATGGGACTGGTGTAATAACTCGGCTGATACCACGTATAACATTGACTCCACAAAAATGTTTATGTGGCCTGGTGGTCTGTCTGAATCATTATTGCTCGATAGACTATACGGACAATGGTGTCGTAGGAATTTGCGCAGGCCGTCCAACGCATAAATTCAACCCTGATAGAACATCGTTAGATGTGTGTGACGATATAAAAGGACAAAGTTCGGTTGTTGGCGACAGATGCACGTGCGGGACAAATATATGTGAGGAAGACCAGTATTGTTATGCCAGTGGTAATAGCTGTCTGCGCGATCCATATGTTTCCGCGTCCGGTCGACCAAAATTGGGCGCCTGTATCAAGCCATGGAATGGAAAAATATTATTGAAACAAAACTGCATTTGTGGAAATACACCCATACCCTATGAAATAGGCGGGTCTACACAAGTCAATCTGATTTTAAACAGAGTCTCGTCAAGTCAAATTGAATGGGATGGCACTCAGTGGGTAGCAAAAGAACAGCCTGCTAATTCCCTATCCGGAACGTGTTACAATAACCTCGACTACGGCGAACCTGTTGTTGAAATCGTAACAGACGACAATTTCAACCCGAGCGCTATTTATAGTCACGGAATGCCAAAATGCGATTATACTACGAGACAATGGCCCAATTCTCGAAAATGTTTGTGCAACAAAAAGATATGCGACGCAAACACCCCATATTGTGACTTTTCACTGAACCATTGCAACAAATATAGTACATTATATTTAAACAGTGCCCAGTTGCCTGCTTTTATAGAACTTAAATATGGTACATGTGATTCGGTATCTGGAAGTATTGATAAAGCGACGTGCGAGACTGCAGCAGCTGAGCTTGGCTTTAGTGATACAACGGCATCTGAAGTGTCGTGGTCGGGGGCTCCATCGGGATGTTCCAGGTCCAGCGGTGGCGCACTGTACTACAACACATTAACCTCCACAACGGCCTGTAAATCCACCTGGTCCTGTCTCTGCCAACGGCGGCTTATGCCGCCGCTACCCGACACGCCACAAGCCCCCGACATGCAAGAATGCAGCAACACGAATGGTCAACAAGTAAATGCCGAAAACTGTATATGTGATGACAATGCTTGTACGACCGAAACGGGATTGTACTGCAGAAGTTCCAGAATATATGCAAACAAAGGGATATGTTCGAAATATCAAATGCTGCCCGCGTCTTCTGACCAGTTTGGCTCTGGGGGAACATCAAGTTATTGTGAAAATACCAAAGGGTTGTATGAGAATACCGCACCGTGCATTTGTGCGATGCACGGTACCAAAACAAATTGCGATTATAATACAGGACTTTATTGTAGAATTCTTACCCTATCGGATGGTATATGTTCACCTAGTTCACATGGAGTTTTTAACCAGTGTGAAAATCATATGGGAGATGTAGTAGAGAGTCCAATCCCATCCAGGTACGCCTCCAACGGTGGAGTGGCTCCTGGTTCCGGCAACAACGCCAATCCTTGTATGTGTGGCGATGCTTTCTGTCCAAAAGTAAACATGTTTTGTATACACAATCGACGTCAAGATTATGTACAGACAGAACTTGATACTAGTCTACCCAACTTAAAAGGCGGTGTTTGTTCGTCCGGACGAATGACAATACTTGAATCGAATCACGGTCTTCAAAACATGGAAGGGTTGATGGAAGGAAAATCCACTAAGTATCGAAATTTCATTCCGGAACCAGACGAATATACGATGGTGCCAAATGGAGCGTGCACCGGCTACGACAACGGTCAAAGAAAAGTACCGTTGAAATGTTATTGTGCGATAAATTGGGCGAAAACCACATATTTAATTGCCGATATTGGGCAATATTGTCACGGCATAGGCAGGGTGGTTTCGAACTCACCCATCCATCAACGCCATATCAACACGGATCACTTGTGGTGCAAAGGTACAAACGGAAAAGAAGCAGAAACATTCATTTGTTCATGTAGCACGCAATGGACTTGTCAAGCCGGTGAATATTGCGAAATTGCAAGAGGTTGTTATACTGAACCGCGGCAGGACGCTGGGGTTGTACTACCAACGCGCGGGATGGAGGTGTACAACGGTAGGCCAAGCCTGGATTTTATATTCACCGAAAATGTTGGGTGGGTTCAAGAACATACCATGGTGGAGATAGCCGAGGACGTGAAGCAGCACAACGTAGATCCTAATGATTTTGCTTTCAATAAGCTCATTGCAGATAGACTCTATAAATTGAAATCAACAGGTTACCCAAAGTTTTACCCAGCGCAACCATCGAGTTATAAGGCCGTCGAAAATGTTCCCCCCCACCTGGGGTCTACTACAGCTTGCTGGGTCAGTTGCATGCGAGAGTACCCCACATCGACATATTTTGCTCAGCGTCAGCATGCTCCTTTTCTTTGTTTATGCGGTAAACCAGGTTCACCACGGAGTAATTCTATTCATTACCAATACTTCGAAATTCTAGAGACACATGTCGGTGCCGTTCTTAGAACTTTAAAAAAATGCGATGCAGTTGATGTAAAGAATGACATTGATTTTAGCAACTATGGATGGGAATTTGCATTGAACGACAAAACATTGGAACCACCAACTGAGAGCGTAGGGTGGGTGGACTATCCAATGAGTCCCATGACCAAACGATACGTCGTGAACCATGACTATGACGTGGCATCGGTTACAAGCAATGCTGATTTTCTGGCAGTGCACAAGAAGGGTCGATATCCATGCACTTGCAAAAAAGAGACCTATCACACACGTGATGTGTGTGATGGGACTTGTTCTTTTTGGTCGAACTGCGCGAAGTGGTGCATGGGCCTCACTACGCATTATCGTTACAATTGTGGTGGCATCGGTTACAAGCAATGCAAAGAGTGGGATAAAGTCACACGATACTCGGCAACTTTACCTAATAATCCCCCTGGCTTTGGAAGTGCCGCGAATAAGATGTTGGTCTTTGAAGATAAGACGGACTTCACGATATATGCCTGGTCCCATCAAACATGTTATGGTAAGGGCCCAAACATTCACGTATACCCATCGACCTATTCAACATGGAACAATAGTACTGTTAGAAATATGTGTATAGACCAGGCCCACGATGGACAATCCAGCGTCGAAGTCAATAACAATGCTGTCACTAGCGAAACCCAGTGGAAGTCCACTACTTCATTAGAGTCTAAAACCGACTGCCTACAAGAAACTGACTACTCCAACCGTTCGCGATATGCTGTGGTTAAGGACGAAGACGACGCATTTAGATATTTTGCCGTATTTCCAAACATGTATACTGTTCATCACCGCCTCCTGAGAGACAACGACATATTGGTACAATCGGCCACTACGATGACAACCGAGGGAGTTACTGTCCGTTCTCCCGCACTCACACAATGGTCGGAATGTCTTTACAAAAATGGCGATTTTGAAAATCCATTAGGGTGTAAATGTGGTGATTCAATGATATGTACTAGTTTTAGCGGTACATATTGCCAAGGCGAGGGCAAAGGCATATGTTCTACAGACAAAATTGAACAATCGTTGGTCTACTTAGAAGATTGTGATACTGGAAAGGGAG
>MDTF01003309.1_pt1 | contig 25632 bp, 24 predicted proteins | sample 811191 | NCBI WGS metagenome assembly MDTF01 (sample SAMN05326649, study PRJNA326480) | marine metagenome | isolation source: seawater | place: Southern Ocean | collected 2011
AAGCACTATCAGTAATAAGCTTCTCATATAAAGTATAAGATAGCTTTCTTGGCGCCCGGCCAATCATCTCAGCAGGGTTCCAGTCTGGCATCTGGCCTAAAACTGTTGTTCTACCATAGACATTTTCTTTAGGTTTAAAATGGTCATTGAGCAATAAGTAAGACTCTAAAAGCGTTTGATTTATTTTATTTTCAATACCTTTATCCCAACTAGGTTGAGTAGTAATTGGTCTAACTTGAAGTAGCATAGGACTTAAATCGGTTGTCATAGCAAACTCAATGTCAAGAAATTGGCTGCCCACAATTTCTTCTAACTCTTGAACAGCAGCAACTAGCTTACTAAAACGCTCTGACTTTAGTGATTCAACAGAGTTACGAAATACATATAAAGTTCTATTAGAGTATTCTCCTCCCCCAGAAGTAACTGTATCAGTTATTCCAGAAATATCATCATAATTAATTACATAGTAGGGAGCTCCAGTATTTAAATCATGAGTAAAGATTACACCACTCATACTTACATCACTTATCATACTTTGAACAATCACTTGATCGCTTGCTTGATTATCTTCATCATAGCTCATAATAACTGAATTAATAGCTTTTTTCAAAAACTCGATACCTGATGCAGGAACTCCTAGAACTGAGTTAAATTTCCCCGCAGCTGAATTATCAAGATTATCTTCTGAACCAGAAGATGATCTTATTGCAACCTCTCCCTTATCAAATTTCTCAATTATTTCTTTTAAAATCAAGGCTGAATTATTATTATAATCAGTCACCTTAAAAGTTATCAGATCAGGCACATCAAATATTTTTACCCTTTCTTTAAGATCTTTAAGAGTCTGTCCTTTATTTATAAATTTATACATAAAAAGTCAAAACTTAAATCTAATTTTTAACTCTAGATTTTAATTTTTCTCGCTGAACCCTCTCAATTGGAAGAATTTCACTACTCTTGTAAGTTAAAGATAGAAAAGTATCATTAAGTCCATCGACTAATTGTGTTAATTCAAATGGCTCCAGTGAGGCAGAGTGATCAGTGCCCTTTAAAGTAGAATCTTTAGTGAAATGTCGCTCAAACCACCTAGCCCCTAGAGTGTAGGCTGCAATATCAATGACAGGGCCTAAATGATGCCCAGAAAAGCCTATCTCATTTACTCTATGATTGTAAAGTTTATAAAATCTACTTATTTCTAAAAGACATACATCTTCTTTTGGAACTGGATATCCAGAAGTACAGGAGTAAATAACTAAGCGATTGATTGATTGATTGGTTTCTTCAAAAAATAAAATAATTTCTTCAATTTCATTAAGTGTTGTCATACCCATAGAGATCTGAACTTGGCCTTTATATTCATCTCTGAGAATTTTTAACATTTCAAAATTATTATTACATGCAGATGGAACCTTTATAAAACCTGGATTAAGTTCTGAAATTTCTTTAGCTGATGAAACATCCCATACCGATGTTGAGTACTCAATATTATTATTCTTACAAAAATCCATTAACTCTGAATGTTGAATTATAGAAAACTCCAAAAACTCTCTATGCTGGCCATAAGTATTACCATATGAATTTTTTAAAACTGGATGAGGGGCATTATATTGCTCCTCAGTAAGCAGTTCCTTATTATTTCTAGTTTGAAACTTAACAAATTCAGCACCTGATTTTTTAGCAAGAAGAATTAACTCTTTTGCAATTTCAATACTGCCCATATGATTGCATCCTATTTCAGCAATAACCTTAGGTTTTAAATAGTCAAACTTAAACATTAATTCTCCTTTAATCTATTGTAATCATCTTGTTTTCTTATAATATCATCCTCTCCAAAGTAGGAGCCTAATTGAACTTCAGATACAATTAAATTATCTTCTTTGGAAATATTTTTAAGTCTATGCCAACAGCCCATTGGAATAAAAATATACGAACCCTCATGCATCTCCTTAACTGACTCATTAAGCGTAACTTCCGCTAATCCCTTAGCAATTACCCAATACTCTTCTCTCTTTTCATGCTTTTGTAAGCTCAACTGCTGCTCAGGAAATATATGAAGTATTTTAGTCTGTGAATGCGGTGTCATTAGAGTTGTTTTATAAAAACCCCAAGGTCTCATCATGATATCAAAATTAGTTGTAAATTGGGGAATTTTAGCACCCAAATTTAGAGGTAAATCGGCAAGTGTTAAAGACATAAATTGACTTTTGGTAATAATGTTAATTACTTCATTATTAGCCCTAAGTATTGGCAGAAAAGTTATTGATTTTTGATTAAACAGCTTAGCACAATCTTTAAATTCTGATGAAACTGAAACTGTTAAAACATCTTTATTACATGACTCTTTAACTAATGAATTTAAACTAGAACCATTAACTATTGCCCTTCTGATATCACCATCAGTTAAAACTCCAAAAAGCTTATTACCTTTTTCACAAACAACTAAAAAACCTTGTTTGTTTTCCTCAATCAACTTCATAGCTGAAGATAAGCTTGAAAACTTATCAATAATTAGCTTACTTATCATAAATTAATCCACACAAAAATAATCACGTTATTTCGCTAACTCCATGATCTTTAACTTTAAAAATCTTATTACAACCTTGGACCATTTTTAATTTATGAGATATGATTAAAATCGTTATATTTTCAGTTATCTGATAAATCTCATTCATGATTTCTTTTTCAGTTTTTTCATCTAAGGCAGAAGTTGCTTCATCAAAAACAAGAACCTCTGGGGAATTATATAATGCTCTTGCAATTCCAATTCTTTGTTTTTGGCCACCAGAAAAAAATACACCTCTATCACCAACATTTGCATCGATCCCACCTCTTTCTTTCACAACATCAAAAACCTTAGCTTTTTGAAGAGCCTCTTCAACCTGTTTAGAATTATAATTCTTACTGAATGCAACATTTTCTCCAATAGTTCCGTCAAAGAGATAAATATCCTGAGGAACATAGCCAACCTTATATCTCCAAGCAAGTGTATTGGAATTAGCAAGTGACTCTCCATCTACCATTACCTTACCTGAAGCTGGCTTAATAAGACCAATTATAATATCAACTAAAGTAGTTTTGCCACTTCCACTGTCCCCAATAAAAGCAACTTTACTACCTTTGTTAATAGTTATATTAATATTTTGAAGAGTTGTCGTATCTTGGTAATTAAAATTCACGTTCTCAAGTTTAATATTTGACTTGAATGACAAGCTTGTTACTTTTAAATCTTCCTCAGTATATTTAAGAGAGTTATGGATTATTGGCAATGAACTACTATGAAACAACATAGAATTATAGCCACTCAAAATTCTATTAATAGATGGCATAAGCCTGTAAAGACCAAGAACATAAAGTAACAATAACTCAATATTAAGGCTTCCTTGAATATCTTTACCAGATAGTAATATTAATACAGTCAGTCCAACTACGACACTAAATGCAAGTCCCTCCATTAAGTGCCTTGGAATGCCATTAAGAGTAGAGGATATAATATTAGATTTAGAAAAATTTCTAGAATAGTTATAAAACGCTTCAATAGTATGATTTTTATTTTTATCAAATTTAAATAGCTTAAAATTATTTAAACTTCTATTTACGCTTTCAAAAAATAATTCTTGATTTTTAGATCTTATAGAACCTTGTTTTTTAATAATTGGAAAAATATTTTTTCCAATTAAAAAAGCCATAATCGAAAGAAAAGATAATAGAATCATAGTTGTCTTTGCATCTACAACGAAAAATAGGATTAAAACTGCAATAAATATTAGTAACTCACTAAAAACCAAAATCATCGCCTCTAAAAGGGCTGTAAATTCTTGAGCCTCTACAACAATAGATTTAATTAAATATGAGGAATTAAGCTTGGTGTAATCTAAATAACTAATATTGAGATACTTCTTAAATAAGTCAGTTGAAAGTTGTTGGTATTTTATATAATGAAACTTTGCAACTCTATAGTTATAAAAAACATTTAAAGCACCCCTCAATAGATAAAAGAATACTAAAAAAGCTCCTATAGAAATAATAAAACTGATGGGTGAATTAAAAGAAAAAAGGTTATATAAAATTAAATAGTATTCGTTCTCAAAAACTAAATCTGGATTCAAGGCTAAAGATAAGAAAGGTATCACTGCCGCAATACCTATAATTTCAACTAAAGAGACAAAAATAGTTAGAATTAGCAACATGAGAAGAGATTTATAGTCTTCTTTATTAAGAATTAACTTTACCTCATTAAACATATTTATCAAAGATTTCATTTATTTACTTTTATCAAGATTATTTAAAAAATTAGCCCATTCATGAAATGGCTCATTACTTATATTGGCATAGAACTTACAGAAATCCTTTCTAGCCTCTTGAACCTCGTCACTAAACCACCAAGAATTAATGCCATCTGGATATATTTCATTAACAAAGTTAGCAGCTAACTTTGGATTATTATAGAACAGTTTAGCCTGCTTCAATTTACTAATAATTAGCTTTCCATTAGCTCTTATTATTCCGTCAGGGTAAGATTCATTAGAGAATAGAATAGTTGGAATATTCATAACTAGCGCCTCTATAAAGGTAGTCATTAGATGGTCACATATAAATAGAGAAGAATCATTAATACTTTTAATAATCTTAATGTCCCAACTTTCAAATTGAGATTCTTTGATTGGCCACAAACTTAATATTTCACTTCTAATATTATCATGATAAGGCCTTACAACAATATTTTTTAAAACATGATCACTGAGTGATCCTGCAAATTCTTTTTGATCATTTAAATATTGCCTCCTCTGGGAAGGCATAAAACGAAAGTCAACAGTAAATTTAGGAATTGTTCCACCAACAAAAAGTATTTTATTTTTATATGTTTTTTTATGATCCCATTTTTTATGATTAATTAACCTTGATGGAGAAAGAGGAATTAATTTTAAATCAATAGAATCAGACCAGCCCCAAGTCAAATAATTATCGGCAACTGACCTCAAAAAATCATCTTCTGGAACAATTGAGGCTAGACCAGAATTACCTCCATGCTGACTTATAAGTAAAGTTCCACTTTTACGCTCAGTTAGCTCAGACACACATACTTTAAAGATCTCATCATGAGCTAGAGAATTAGCAGATAGAATAATTGGATTTTCAAGTTTAAGAATATTTTTTGGAATTTGAGATTTAACTATTTTAAAGCTCTCTATATACGATGAGGGAATATGAAAGGGTAACAATAAATTAATAATATCTTCAAATTCATTTGAAGAAACAAAATTATCAACTAAGTGAGTTCGAGCTCTAATATCAACATAAGAACACTTTATAGAATTAAGCCGATCAGAATTATTAAAAACTATGAGCCTTCTGTCTAAGAGTTTAGACAGTGTAAATAAATTTTTATATTTGAAATAAGTATTACTTACAATAACAACACCATTAGCCTTCAATTTAAAAAAGATTATATTAAAAATAAAAAATAAAAATATTTTGATTTTAGATTTAATTAAAAAAGTTTTAGATATTTTGGGGTAAGACAAACAATAATCAGTGTTAGCAATTTTATTACTTTTAATAATTGAAAATATATCCTCTCTTACCTGGGAAGCAAAGCTAGCTAAATTTATTTTTGAAGCATATTGTTCGCTTGAAACAGGAATATACCTCAAACTGCTTAATTCACTTGATAAATAATCATTATCAAAGCTAACATAACTATATTGTGCATATGTAAAGTTTATAAATTTCTTAAGCCAATAACCAATAATTATTTCCCAATATCTTCTGGAAAAATCCTTCTTATGCAAATGATTCAAGGAAGTTGTTAACTCATCTAGATATTTAGAATACACCCCATCTAAATAAGATTTAGCGTTAAAAAAATCTTCTAAATCTTCTAAGTTATAAATTAAATTTTTATTATTATTATTATTATTATTATTATTCATTTACTTTGTACGAGTTATCTTGGGAATTCTCATTTTTATCCTTATAAATAAAAATTAAAAATGACAAATAAAATAGAAGAAGAGGAGTTATTGTTGCAGGGGACTTATTTAACATTAGTATAGATGAAAAGAAAAATGAATAAAAAATAGGCTTCTTTATTTGCAATTTTCCGCCTAAACGAAGAAATATATAACATGGAAATAAATAAAGAATACTCATTGAATAGCCAATTATTCCTTCGTAAAGCCTATCATTGATAAATTTATCCATCCAAAAAGTATAATAATTAAGACGCTCCTCTGCATAAAGATTGCTAAATAAATCAGGAATTACTGAAAATAAAATATATTGTGAATTAGCAATAAATAGAACTAATAATATAAAGCTCGTAACAACAAAAAATTTCTTAAATTTAATAATATTATAATTTTTCTCACTATTAATATAGTAAATAAAAAGAGATAAAATAAGAACCATAAAAGCCCAGTATGATGAAACAACTATTAATGCAAATATTAAAATATACATACATTTTTTCATATTAAGATATTTAGCCATAAAAATTGTTGGCAGAATATATGCTGCATATTTACCAGGCTCCTGGGAAAACCCATAAAACCTATTAAGGCCTATAATCCCATTTTCTGCTAGTGGAGAATAATTAAATAAATAAAATATCAAAGAGGTTGGCGTACGATCCATAAAAGTAGCTTTAATTTTTTCAGGGTAATATGTTAAAGAAGACAAATTTATCTGCATTTCATAAAGTATTGGATGCAACTTAACAAAACTATCATCTGCTTCTATTAGCCAATTTTCAAAATTAAATGGAAATAAATAGAATAGTAAAAATGATATTAAAAAGTGTACAGCTATAAATATTACAAAATATTCATATATACGTTTTCTAGAAAAAAATAAGCTATAACTAAAAGAAAAAATAATAACAAGAAAGAAATAACTTACATAATTTAGATTATCAAAGATTATCAGGACTAAACAATAAGGAATAAACAGTAGGAATAAATAATTAAAAGTGAATTCTTTATATCTCGTTGCCTTCAAAATTGCAACTATGGAGACTAACAAGGATGATATCCAAATCTCACCTCCATATAAAATTGGCAGATTGATTGAATATATATGACCAAGAAAAGGCATCAAAATTACTAAAAAAGTAATTAAGGAAGTATGGTGCATTAGTCGGTTATCCACTTTATTCTATGATTAATTTTAATTCTTGTTAGATAAGTTTCGTTTTTAAAAAAATATTTAAAATGAATTTGCTAAGTACCTTGAGGATAATGATTAAGGATGCGTTTTAAATCGTTGTGTATAATTTTAAACTAATTTAAACAAAACCTTCTAATCAACTCAAAAAAAATTAGTGGACCTTTCTATTTATGAATAATAAAAAATATCCCATGATTAAATGGATGAAGGAAATGTGGGACTTTCCAAGATCACTTACTGGTCATGGAACAAGGAGTACATTAGGTTTTTTGCAAAATATAAATAGTGATTTAAAAATACATTCTTATAATTCGGGGAAAAAAGTCTTTGACTGGGAAATACCTGATGAGTGGAACATTTATGATGCATTTATTGAGCATGAGTCAGGAAGAAGATTTGCAGAATTTACAAAAAATAATCTCCACGTTCTTAATTACTCTTCGCCCTTTAATAAAACTCTAGAACTTTCTGAGCTCTTGCCAAATATTATTACTGATAAAGAACAGCCTGAGGTAATACCATATGTGACAAGCTACTATTCAGATAGGTGGGGATTCTGCATGTCTGAAAAGGAGAAAAATAAACTTCCTGCTGGGCAATATAAGGTAGTAATTGATGCAACAAAAGGACCAGGTACTCTCGAACTTGCTGACTTAATTATTCAAGGGAAAAGTAATAAAGAAATTTTTTTCTCAACTTACGTTTGTCATCCATCAATGGCTAATAATGAGCTTTCGGGTCCAGTTCTTTCATCTGCTTTAGCGCAATATTTAAAATCAAAATACTCAAATCCTAATTACACTTATCGCTTTGTTTTTGCACCTGAAACAATCGGTGCAATAACTTACCTCAGCCAACACTTTAAAGTTCTAAAAGAGAGAGTTATATGTGGTTTTAATTTATCTTGTGTTGGTGATGATAGGGCATTTAGCCATATAGAATCAAGACTAGGCAATACTTTAGCTGATGATGCTCTTAAGGCAGCACTTATAGGTTTAGATAATGTAGAAACATATTCATATTTACACAGGGGATCTGATGAAAGACAATACTGCTCACCAGGAATAGATCTTCCGTTTTGTGGGTTTTGTAGAACTAAATATGGCTCATACAAAGAATATCATACTAGCGCTGATAACTTTGATGTTGTTACTTCAAAAGGTCTAGAAAGCTCCTTTAACGTAATAAAGTCTATTATTGATGCCTTTGAATTAAATCTCTATCCAAAGGTAAATACTTATTGCGAGCCTCAACTTGGTAAGCGAAATCTTTACCCGACATTAGGCACAAAAAAAACAGGTGCTGATGTTGATCTTCGTATGAATATAATTGCATATTCTGATGGAAAACATAGTTTGTTTGATATATCAAATAAAGTTAATAAAAATCTAGGAGAAATAATTAAGGAGGTTCAATTATTAGAAAGTAATAAATTATTATCCCTCCTTCATAGTCCAATAGTTTAAATTCCTAAATAGTGCTTATAATTAATTATTACAATGAAAAAAACTAGCTTTATTAATAAGACTAAAGATACGCCTTTGATTATTCATATAAATCCTATAGGTCTAATAAGAGCTGGAAAAAATAATGAAGAAAGACTAAACTATCTTAATGAATTCCTTAATGATATTAAATCCTCAAATGGAAATATAGCGATTCCAACATATTCATACTCTTATGCAAAAAATAAGTTATTTGATATAATAAAAACACCATCAGAACTAGGTGAAGTTAGTGAATATCTAAGAAAAAGAAATGTAGAAAAAAGAACTTGTGATCCAAACTTCTCATACCTATTATTTGGAAACAACTTTTTAAATAGACATCTAAAAGATGGTGACTCATCATCATTTGGAGAGGGTTCATTTATTGAAGATATTTACCTTCAGGATGGGTACCTAGGATCTATTGGAGGAGCTCTTGAGTATCTAACAGAAATTCACTATATAGAAAAAAAATTAAATATGGATTATCGATTTGATAAAGTTTTTAAAGGAAAAACTATCGATATAGATGGACAAGTACAGTTTAATAATTCTACGTTTTATTGCAGAAATTTAGGTGAAAAATATAATGCGTCGTTCGTACAATTAAAACATGACTTACTCAAAGAAAACTTAATCGAAGAATGGAAAGTAAATGACATAAGCCTTAAATTTCAAGTCATCAAGTTTAGAAAATTATTTGATTTTGTTAAGAATAAACTAATCAATAATCCAAAGTATTTATGGGAGCAAAGTTAATAATGGAAAATATTAAATATGTTTTAGACTATATTTATAAAAAATCACCTCTTCAGCAAAAGAAAATTGAATCCTTTATTGGAGTTCAAGATGAAGAATTTCTAATCGAGTTTAATGATTTTTTAAATCTATATTCTTCATATCTGAAGGCTAATAATCTATCAATAGATTTTTGCTTGGATGCATATTTAAAAATGATTAATGACATGTTTAGATGTCAAGTTAAATTTATGAAGTCTGGAGAGTATCCTGTCTCTAAAACACAAGATGCTATAGATAACGTCTATACGAATCAAACTAAGATGCTTTCCTACATGATTGGTTTAGCTTTATCACAATATCTTTGGAAAACTCATTATGAAATGTTTATGCATCTTAAATTTGAGCTTAATAAGAATAAAGATAAAGTAAATTCTTACCTTGAGATTGGTCCTGGGCACGGTTTATTCTTAAAAAATGCTATCAATTTATTAAACGATAGTGTCGAAATGACTGCAATTGATATATCGCCAGTATCATTGGATATATCAAAGTCCATAATTAAATATTTCTATCCCAACAAAAAAGTAAACTTTATTAATGAGGATATGCTCAACCTAGATTTACAATCTTCATTTGATTTTATAGTTATGGGCGAGGTTATAGAGCATGTTGAAAATCCAGAAGTACTCTTGAATAAGATTAATAAGCTACTAGCTCCAAATGGACAAGCATTTATATCTACTTGTGTGAACTGTCCAATGATTGATCATCTTTACCACTTTAAAACAGTTGATGAAATTAGAGAAATGCTTAATAGATGTGGTCTAGAAATTGTGTCAGAGAAAGTTCTACCAGTCGAATCTCTTGATATGTCAGAGATTATTGAAAGAAAAATTACTATTAATTATTCAGCTATTGTTAAGACACTATTCAATGAATCTAGATAACCTTCCATTAAATCATATTGGTATTGCTGTCAAAGAATTTGACAAATCACTTAATTTCTATAGCCTGTTAGGATATAGGAAAATGCACCCTAAAATTATTAGAGATGAGCTCCAGATAGTTGACCTGATAATGCTAACTCATAGTACGTTACCAAATATTGAATTAGTTAAGCCTTTCTCTAGTAAATCTCCAGTTAATAATTATTTAAAAGAAAATGATAGTGTAATTTATCATATGTGTTATGAAGTTAAATCTTTTGACAACACAGTTTGCGAATTAAAAAAAGAGTTTAGAGTGTTTAATATATCTGAGCCTAAGCCAGCAATTCTTTTTAATAACAGATTAGTTGCTTTTTACTTCATAAAAGGAGTTGGCTTAATTGAATTATTGGAAGAATCTAGCGATGAAGTTAAAATAGGCAACTATGAAGATGATTAATTTAAAATACTCTGAAATTCTTAAACTAAATAAGAACCTAGAAAAGAAAGATAAAACAAGTTCTTACAATATTTCGCTCCTTTCGAATATTACAATACATCAATCTAAAGAGGTAATTGAATATTCAATTAGAAAAGAAGGTATTAATGCAAATATTACACTAGGCGAATATGATAATATTATTCAAGACAGCAAAAAACAATCAAATAATAGTGCCGTTATTATTTTTTGGGAATTAGCTCATTTATTTGAAGGATTTCATTACAAGGTCGAGCTTCTAAGTGAAATAGAAGTAGTAGCTTTAGAAAAAAAATTAAAATCTGAAATTATTTTTGTTCTTGAAAATTTAAAAAGCTGCCAGTTGGTAGTTTTTAATAAATTTTCTTCACTACTTTTTACTTCATTAAATATTCACTCTAGCCGTCTAAATCTTCTTAAAAATAAGTTAAATGAATACCTTGAATCATTAGAGTCAAATAATATAAAGTTAGCAAATATTGACGATGTCATAAGCTATATTGGTTATGAGAAAAGCTTTGATCTAAGATATTTTTATTCAGCTAAAGCACCATATTCAATTGACTTTTTTAAAGCATATGCAACTTATATCAAGCCTTTACTTATGTCAATTAATGGAAAAAGTAAAAAAATATTAATTTTTGATTGTGATAATACTTTATGGAAGGGAATATTAGGTGAAGATGGTTTTGATGGTATTGAAATGTCTTCTGAAACTGAAAATGGAAAAATATTTCAAGAGGTACAATCTATAGCATCTTACTTAAGTAAACAAGGAATATTGATTGGTTTATGTAGCAAGAATAATCTAGATGATGTAAATAATGTTTTATTTAATAATGAATTTTTGGTTTTAAAAGATTCTCAGATAGCTATTAAAAAAATAAATTGGTCTGATAAAGCTTCAAACTTATTAGAAATTTCAAAAGAACTAAACATTACTCTTCAGGATTTTGTATTTATCGATGATTCTGAATTTGAATGTAACCTAATTAAAGAATTATTACCTGAAGTAACTGTATTACAAGTTCCTAAAAAACTAATAAATTATCCAAAAATGTTGAGAGATAACCTAGGTCTCTTTTATAAATTTTCGAATACATATGAAGATAGCCTTAAAACTCAAATGTACCATCATCAAAAACAAAGAAGTGCTAATCAAGTTAACTTCTCTTCTATTGATGATTACCTCAGATCATTGGACTTGAAATTAAAGATTTATAAAAATAATAGTAAGCAAATATCAAGAATTGCACAAATGTCCCAAAAAACAAATCAATTTAACCTTACAACAAAAAGATATGCTGCTGGTGAAATTAATAAGATGATGTTGAATAAAAAAATAATTATCTACACTTTTTCAGTTGAAGATAAATATGGGGATAGCGGCGTCACCGGACTATCAATTATTAAAAAAGATAAAGATATCGCTGAAATTGATTCTTTTTTATTAAGTTGCAGGGTAATTGGAAGAAATTTAGAGTATGCTTTTTTAGATTATTTTATCCAAGATTTAAAAAAACAGAATGTTAAAACTTTAAATGCTAAATTTATTAAATCAAATAAAAATATTCAAGTAAATAATTTTTATGATGAATGTACTTTTAAAGTTATTTTTGAAAATGAAAATACTAAAAATTATTCTTTAATGGTAAATAATTATTCAAAAGATCAAATTAACTATATCAAGGTTACAACAAATGAATAAAAGTAGTGAAGAAAAAATTAAAAATGTTATGTCAATAGTTTTTGATATCCCAATCAATCAAATTAATGATGGAACTTCTGCAAAAACAACAATCTCTTGGGACTCTCTTAGGCATATGAACCTTATCATAGGTTTAGAGGAGGAATTTGAAATTGAATTTAATGATGATGATATTGGTAATCTTTTAAGCTTCAGTTCTATAAACTCATATATTAATAAATTAATTTAATTGAATTAAAGGGGATTATTGAAGCGTATAGTTTTAAGAATGGTACTCATAGCTTATTGAATAATGGAAAAAGTATCGCATTTGAACCTTCCTTTTATAATTTAAAGCAACTATCACAAAAATATCAACCTTAATAATTGTCAGGACCTTATTTCAGTAGTTGCTAATCTACTCTCTGATGTTACTCAATTCTCAGATTTCATTTATGGAGATGCTAATGAAGGTGGAGCAATGAGTTCGTTTGGTGTAGATTATGGCTTTGACGGTAAAAGAATTCAACCTGACTCTAGTATAAATGTTCTTGAATTTTCTCTCGATAATCTTCATAAATTAGGGCTACTAACAACTAATCCTAATTTAGTAAAGATTGATGTAGATGGAATTGAACATTTAATCCTAGAAGGTGCAAAAGAAACACTTTCTCATCCAGAGTGTTATACTGTTCTAGTTGAAGTTAATGATGACTTTAAAGATCAATCTCAAAAGGCTTGTAATATATTAATAAGTTGTGGCTTTATATTTAAAGAAAAAAAACAATCTGTTATGTTTGTAAATAACCCAGAATCAGGTGCAACTTATAATCAAATCTGGATCAAAAAATAATTCCTTATGGTATTTTTCTCAAAAAAGCATGTTCCATTGAATGCTCTCATCTTCGGCTATGTTTTTAACAGCTTTTAAGCCTACTACTTTATCAATTAAAGCTGGACTAATACCATGAGCTGGTCTCTTCCAGGTAATGTCATCTAACTTAATTATAGAACCTGAAACAATAGATTTTTTTGCCACTAAGCTTCTTCTTGCGTTAGATCGAGCTACTTTTTCAGATTTAATATAATTTTTCTCTTGACTTCCAATAATACTCAATAGCTGTTTTAAATTTAGCTTAAATAGCTTTAGATCATCTTTGTCCATTGCATGATAATGATCATTCCCTTTCAGCTTTTTATCATGAGTAAAGTGTTTTTCTAAAATTGCAGATCCAAGTAAAGTGGCCAACTCAAGTGTATGCATTTTTTCAGGCATAGTGTGATCAGAATAGCCAATAATTTTATTTGGGAAATTCATTTGTAAATCTTTAATCATACCTAAATTAGCATTTTGATTTTCAGTTGGGTAATTTAGAATACAATGTAGTAAAGAGAGTGGGATATTTTTACTATCAATCCATTTAACTGCATCTTCAATCTCTTCAAGTGTTGAGGCACCAGTTGAAAGAATTATTGGTTTTTTAAAATTACAGATATGCTCAATAAATGGCTTATTAGTAATATCTGAAGATGAAATTTTATATACATCCATTAAATCATTCAAAAAATTTGAAGACTCTAAATCAAATGGAGTACTCATAAATTCAATTTCAACTTTATCACAGAAAATTTTAAGTTTTTCAAACTCATTTTTCCAAAATTTATCATATTTTTGAAATAACTTATATTGAGATGTAGTTGGCTCTTTATTCGTATCCCAATATGAAGGTGAATATTTTGAAGCAATTGTATTAGCTTTATATGTTTGAAATTTTATTGCATCAGCACCACCCTCTTTAGCTTCCTCTATTAACCGATAGGCGAGATTCATGCTGCCTTCATGGTTTACACCAGCTTCTGCAATAACATAAGGATTTTTTATTAAATTTGTACGATATAAATCACTATTAAATATGTCGAGTATTTTCAAATTATGACTCACTAATTGTTAACTTAATAATTTCTTCAGCACTCATATCTATTTTAAAATTCTTAGATGAGAGATACTCATAATCTTTTTTTGTATCAATATCAAATTTTAAATCTGGAAATGCGATATTATCTGGTGGGTTAAATGTCATCATTTTATAATCCTTTTCATTATCCCAAAGATAATTAAATAAATGCTCTCTATGATTTTTTTTAGAGCTGTTTTCATAAATATTTCTAAGTATTTGCATAGAGCAAATTTCAGCTCCAAATCCATTTGGATAATTATTTTTTATGGGTATGTGGTTATAAGCATAATCACATTCAGCCGATACAAAGAAATCAATTAGTCTATCAATTTCACTTGAACATACTAACGGGTTGTCGGCACATACTCTTACAATATTGTCAAACTTAAGCTCATTTGCAATCTTATAATATCTATCAACAACATCTGACTCGCTACCTCGAAAAACCCTTGCTCCAATTGATTTAAGATGGTTTTCAAGAATATCATCATGAGCTGAATTTGGCAATGCAAATACTATGGAATCAATGTTTTTTGATTTCATAAGCCTTTTATAAACCCATTCACATATTGGATACCCATGTAAATTAAGCATCATCTTATTAGGCAATCTTGAGGATTTCATTCTAGCTTGAATAATAGCAAGTGTTTTCATTTTTTTAATTTATATAGAATGCTAAAAAATTTTTCAAAAAAAACTTAGACTAAGAATCTAAGATCGAAAAAATCATCTTAAGGACATTTTTTTTATTATTGGCAAAATTATAGGTCATCATAGATCTAAATAATTTTTTTCTATGTTTTATATTTAAAAATAAATTTTCTATTGTTTTTTTTATTAATTCTTCAGTATGTCCTTTTTTGTAAACCCCTAACTCTTCAAATCCAGTATCTAAGGAAGCAAAAGTATGGCCCTTCTCTCTATTATGTTGTGAGATTATTATAGATGGAATATTTAGGTGGGCTAGTTCATATACCGTCCTTCCATTTGAAACAATAGCCAACTGTGACTCTTCCATAATTGTTGAAATAACTCCTGTCGCTCTAGTCAACAAAACTCTTGGGTCACTATTTACTTGCTTCACAAGATCATCATATTTTGAGTACCCAGAGCCACATACGATATGTATTAAAATATTATGTAAATTACAAAAATCCTTGATTATATTATAAACAATCAAAGATAAATTATGCTGATCAGTGCCACCAAAAGATATAAGAATTTTTTCTATCTTTTTCTTAAACTTATTTGGTGTAGCTTCATTGAATTCATCTCTAAGAAAGAAATAGTCATGACCCCAAAAAGTATTTTTAGAAGTATAGATTGGTTCGTCATATAACTCATTAATAGTAATATCTGATAATCTAGCGCCTTCTCCTAAATCTTCAAAGTTAATTGTTTTAATACCTAAATCTTTAAATGGCGCAACATCTTCTTTAGTTGTTGATAATATGTCATTTATAAGTAAATCAGGATTTAAATTGATTATTGCACTGATTATTCTATCTTGGTCATATGCTTTTAACAAATAACCCCGATTTTCAATTTCAATAGCAGCTTCTCTACTCTGAGTATCGCAAACAAACAAAACTTCGTGGTTAGAAATCTCATGCGCTATTGAAAGGGATCTTCCAATATGACCCATTCCTACTTTATTATTACCAATTACTCTAAAAATAATCCTTTTTCTTTCTAAAAATTTTTCACACACCCACCAATCCTGATAAGATTCTATTGTAAAAAAATCATTACTAATGGGAAAACTTAAGCAAGATATTTCATTGTTAATACTCTCAAAACTTTTACTTTTAATTATTGAAAAGGCTTTTGATTCAACCTTAAAAGGTTTTTCCTCATTTTCAAATAAATAATTTAAAGTTGTCTTATCCTTTCCATCATAAGCAATTCTTTTTATCAATTTAATTGGCTTCAAAACATGTTTATTGCTCTTTATTAGCTCGCTTAAAGCATTTTTGAGTGTAATTTTTGAAATTAATGGAGAGTATGGTGAAAGGAACAGAATGAAATCTGATTGATCAGCAAGAGATTTAAGAAAATTCGTTGATTTTCCAGGGCCTTTAAAATCTTTTATGATTAACTCAGGGTCACAATATATATTAATTTTATTTCTTTCTCCAATAACTCGAACTTCTTCAGAATCAGTCATCACATGGATATCACTTTTTCCAATATCAAGCTCTAACGCTTTAGAAATAACCCTTTGTATTAGTGTAATACCTGAAAGCCTCTTAATCAAATCATCATGAAATGCGACATTTTTCTTTAATGCAATAATTACTACCTTCAAAACATGATTTGTCATACTAATTCAGATAAAACCTTTTTTGCAATTCTTGTCATTTCAACGAAGGACTCTTCACTCATCATGTGTTGAAATGGAAATGAAACCATATTGTCATAAAATATATCACTATTAGGACAAAAGGCTTTTTTGTACCCTGCTTTTATATAAAAATCATAACGATTAAGAGGGTAATATTGAACAACACATTGAACTCCATTTTTTGCCATTTCTTCAATAAAAATATCACTTTTCCCATTCAAAAATCTACCAACTAGTAAATGGTAATTATGCCTTTCAGAATCATCTCTATGAAATTCTAATTGTTTAAATTCAGAAAGAGCATCTATAAATCTTATGGCACGTTGTCGCTTTTCATGATTCATTTGATCAACTCTATCTAATAATTTCTCACCTAAAGCACACTCTACCTCACCAATACAATAATTATTTGGCCAAATTTGTTCTCCATTTAATTCAGGAAAATCTAAATTTCCCATAGCTGGCTTCCAGTATTGTTCGCGTTTATAATTAAAGTTGCAATGACCATGATGTCTTAACATTGGAACTATATTAGCAACTTTATTAGATTTTACTAAGAGCATCCCCCCCTCACCAAGGGTTGTAATATTCTTATGAGAATGAAAAGAAAAAATTCCAAAATCACCAAATGTGCCTGCCATTTTTCCATTTATTTTTGAACCAATTGCCTGCGCCACATCTTCAATCACAAGTAAATTATTTGTAGCTGCAACTTTCATAATTTCATTCATATCTGCACAATAACCATATAAATGGACAACAACTATAGCTTTTGTTTTAGGAGTTATGCATTTTTGAATAGTTTCAGCAGAAACAACTCTAGTTGGTAAATCAATATCTGCCCAAACTATTTTGGCGCCTTTTTTTAAAAAAGGATAGGCTGATGCAGTATATGTATGAGAAGGAATAATTATCTCATCATTAGCTTTAAACTGGCACAATTGAGCTGCAATTTCTAAAGCACTTGTGGCATTATTTAAAGCAAACGCATTAGTAGTACCAGTATATCTAGCAAATTTCTCTTGAAAAGATTTTTGAAATTTTCCTTGTGTAAGAGGAGTTGCTGACTCCATTACTTCAAGAACTGTTTTAATTTCATCTTGATTATATTTATGAGCACGCCCACTAAAAGGAATTTTAAACAACACTACTTACATCTCCTTAAATAATTCGATAACTTTGTCTTTTGTAAGTATATTTTGAAAATCAACACCTAAAGCATTAGTTAGTGGCTTATCATGAATAATTGTAGACTCATATAATTTAGTATACTGATCATCAGTTAGATTCTGACAAATATTTTTTGGTATTTCTATGTTTTGTCTTTCTACCATCTCCCAAAATTCAGCATACTCCTTTGGATAGAACTCACTCATAGCTCTCATTGTTATACAATTTGCAACACAATGATGGATATTTAGTACTACACTCAGCCCTGCTGAGAAAGGATGAATAACTCCTACATAACTAGTCGCTATTGCACAACCACCCAAATATGATGCGACCATTAATTTGGAACGATTCTCCTCGCTCATCATATCATTACTCATAAAAATCTCTCTACATAAATTGATTGTTTGCTGAGAATATGAGTCTCCAATTGGGTTTCTATACGAGCCATTTAAAGACTCAATACAATGAATATAAGCATCCATCCCAGTATAGAAATACTGATTTTTAGGAACAGTTTTAGTAAGTTCAGGATCAAGAATGAGTTGATCAAAAACTGTAAAGTCGCTATTCATTCCCAACTTGAGACCAGTTTTTTTATTTGTCAGTACACACGTTCTAGTTGCTTCTGAACCAGTGCCTGATATAGTAGGCACGCCAACTTTATAAATACCAGGTTTTTTTAGTAAATCCCAACCTTGGTAGTCTTCAGATTTACCTCCATTAGTTATGAGGTTTGAAATAGCTTTAGCAACATCCATGGTCAAGCCACCTCCCATACCAATAATAACTGCAGGATCTTTTAAAGAATTTTTTAATAGAAGATCATAAAGCTGATTAATATAATCTGTTGATGGTTCATCCTTTGTTTGAATAAAATAAACCTGATCATCATCCCTTATATCAAGATGATTTAAAATTTCATTATTATTTTCAAAATAATCATCAATTAAAAATATTGCGTTGCTATGTTCTATTTTTTTTACATATGAAATACTTTTAGATAGCTCCTTTAAAGCTCCAATACCAATATTGTATCGACTTACATTACGAACATTTTTTACACCAGTGTTCAAATTAGTGATCATAGATTTAAAAGAGTTAGGTTAGAGAAAAATCAAGAAATATCTTTTATAATTTTAACTTGTAAACTTAAGCACTAAAGAAATTATTTTATTAATATCATTATCGCTTAAACTTTGATGAATTGGAAGATTGAGAGTTCTATTAGATGCAAACTCAGTATTTGGGAAAGATAATGAATTGTCAATATTAAAATATTTAACTTTATTCAAAGGCCAATATCTAAATGTTGTATAAACACCATTTTCTTTTAAAAAAGCAGCCAATTCATCTCTATTATCAACCTGTATCCAATAAAAATAATATGAATTTGTACAATCTTTAAATAATTCAGGAGGTGTTTTGATTCCTTCTTGATTAAAAAATGCATTGTTGTAGCTATCATAAATTTCTTTTCGCTTACTAATAAAGCCATCAAGTCGATCAACCTGAATCGTTCCAATTGCAGCAGTAATATTATTCATTATTGATCTTCTTCCAAGCTGATTAATTTGAACCTCCCACCAAATTCCCTCTTCATCGCTCGATTTATCAATACCACTAGAGGAACTAACTGGAAGACCTAAATAACATAACTCTTTAGCAGTTTTAATTAACTCCGATGAATCTATGTAAACCATTCCTCCATCACCTGTTACTATCATTTTCATTGCATCAAATGACCATAGTCCCATATCACCGAGTGTTCCACAGGCTTGGCCTTTATAAAAACTCCTTACTGCACAGGCACTATCTTCAATAAGAAAGATATTATTATTTTTTGCAAGCGCAATAATGCTATCCATTTCACAAGGGTGTCCCCCATAATGATTTAAAACAATTGCTTTTGTTTTAGAGGTAATTTTTTTAGAAATTGCTTCGGCAGTAGCATTTAATGAATACTTGTCAACATCACATAAGACTAGCTTAGCACCAGAATCAATTACCATGCTTCCAACAGCGATAAAACTAATTGTAGGTACAATAATTTCGTCACCAATACCAAAATCAAACACTTTAGCAGCAAGAAATAATCCCTCAGTACAGGAGTTTAATGAAAAAAAGTTATTAGGACTTTGATTTAAACTTAATGCAAATTTATTTTCAAATTCCTTGACATATTCACCACGACCAATCCAATTAGATTCAAAAACTTTTTTAATTTCATCTAATTCTTTTTCCCCTAATGAGGGTTGAAATATATTAATCATAGAGGATCCACTTAGTCATAAAAATCTGCATTTATAAAATCACAGCCAGCTTTATCTTTATCAGAAACTAGCGGCTTTGAACCCTTTAAATTCCAATCAATACTTAAATCTTTATCATCCCAAAGAATACAGCGCTCTAAATTAGGCTCAAAGTACTCAGTAGTTTTGTAAAGAAAATCAGCACTATCGCTTAAAACTATAAATCCATGGGCCATTCCTGGTGGAGACCATAATTGTAGATTATTATTATTACTTAAAATTATTGAAAAATACTCACCAAAAGTAGGGGAGGACTTTCTTATGTCAACAACAATATCTAAAACTGCTCCATTTACAACCCTAAGTAACTTTCCCTGAGGCTTTATTATCTGATAATGCAATCCTCTCAATACATTTTTTGAAGACCTTGAATGATTATCTTGAACAAATTTCGCATCAATGCCTGACTGTTCTAAAAGGGCATTTTCATTCCAACTTTCGAAAAAATAACCACGGGTATCTTTATAGATATTAGGTTTAATTACTAATACATCGGAAATATTGGTTTTCTGAATTTTCATCAAAAAATCTTATTTATAATTAAATCTCTCAAGTATTGCCCATAATTACTTTTATCATAAGAAATTGCTATTTTTTCAAGCTGCCCTAAAGAGATCCAACCATTTCTCCATGAGATTTCTTCTAGACAAGCAATTTTAAGGCCTTGTCGCTTCTCAATAGTTTGAACAAATTGAGAAGCCTCAAGAAGTGAATCATGTGTACCAGTATCTAGCCATGCCATTCCTCTTCCCATAACTTTTACATCTAACATGCCTCTTTCAAGATAATTTTGATTTACGCTTGTTATTTCTAACTCACCCCTTGAGGATGGTTTAATTGATTTAGCAATATCAACTACATTATTGTCATAAAAATATAGCCCAGTAACTGCATATGAAGATTTTGGATTTTCTGGTTTTTCTTCAATGGATAAGGCTTTACCATCCTTACTAAATTCCACGACACCATAACGCTCAGGATCTCTAACTGGATAAGAAAATACTGTCGCTCCATCGGTTTTTTTTGCTGCATCAAATAATAACTCAGAGAAATTATGTCCAAAAAAAAGATTATCACCTAAGATTAAAGAACAAGAATCGCCATTAATGAAGTCCTCACCTATTATGAAAGCCTCAGCCAAGCCCCCTGGAAAGTCTTGAATTTTATAATTTAAATTTATACCTAAGTTTCTCCCATCGCCTAGTAAATCATTAAATCTAGATGTATCCTGTGGCGTAGAAATAATCAAAATATCCTTAATGCCAGCTAACATTAAAGTGCTTAAAGGATAATAAATCATAGGTTTATCGTAAACAGGTAGCATTTGTTTTGAAACTATCTTAGTTACTGGGTAAAGTCTTGTTCCAAAACCTCCTGCTAAAATTATTCCTTTCACAATTTTTTCCCACTTATGTTTCTAATATTATTTTTCAAACCAAGCCTTTCTTTCTGATAACTTCCGTCAAGGACATTACTATACCAATCATTATTATTTAAATACCATAGGATAGTTTTTTTTAGTCCAGTTTCAAAGGTATTGGCCGGAGACCATCCAAGTTCTTTCTGAATTTTACTGGAATCAATTGCATACCTTTTATCATGACCTGGCCTATTAGCTACAAAAGAAATAAGTTGACCATAGGAATCAATCCCATTTGGATGATTTGGTTGAAGCTCATCTAAAAGATTACAAATTGCTTTTACAACTTCATAATTTGTTTTTTCATTATTACCACCAATATTATATATTTCTCCAACTTTACCTAAAGTTGCAACTGCAAGTAAAGCGTCAACATGATCATCAACAAAGAGCCAATCTCTAATATTTTTTCCGTCCCCATATATTGGTAAACTCTTTCCTTCCAATGCATTTAATACCATAAGAGGTATTAATTTTTCCGGAAATTGGAATGGACCATAGTTATTTGAACAATTTGACAGTAAAACTGGCAAATCATATGTTCTATTCCATGACACAACAAGATGATCAGATGATGCTTTCGATGCTGAATATGGTGAACTTGGATCATATGCAGTATTTTCTGTAAATAGCCCACTTTCACCTAAACTTCCATAGACTTCATCAGTTGAGACATGATGAAACCTAAAACTCTCTTTTTCATTTACATTTAATAACATCCAGAAGTTCCTTACTGCTTCTAGTATTGTATAAGTTCCAACAATATTTGTACTAATAAAAGCACTAGGATCGTCTATTGATCTATCAACATGAGACTCAGCAGCTAAATGTATCACAATATTTGGCTTAAATTCGTTTAAGGTATTAGAGAATAATTGAGAATCTAATATATCCCCCTTAATAAAATGATAATTTTTATTAGTGTGAACTTCTAACAGGGATTCAAGATTTCCTGCATAAGTAAGATTATCATAATTCAAAACCGAATAGTTTTGATTAGATAATATGCGTTTAATAAGAGCAGATCCAATAAAACCAGCTCCCCCAGTTATTAAAAATCTTAATTTTAAATCTTTAGTCTTATCTTTCATATCCGGAATATTTATACATATTTTTATGAATTAGAAAGAATAGTAACTGTTTAAGTAATTATTAGTCGAATAAAACTATAAAGTTTAAGTTATGTTACCATTTAATAAAAAAAAATTACAACTCTCTCGAACTGTAAACCATAGAATCAAATTTACTTTAAAATTAAATATAATTATATTTGATCACATTAAAAGTGGTCATTTATTTATGAATCTAACTCACAATGCTAATTTATGTCTGACTCAATTAAACAATCTAAAAGTATTAATCAACCCATAAATATCATTTGTATGAAGTGGGGAAACAAATTTCCAGTCGAGTATGTAAACCGTCTATACTCAATGGTTTCAAATAATCTTGATGTCGAGTTTAGATTTGTATGTTTTACGGAAAATTCTATAGGGATTAGAAGCGAAGTAGAGATACAAGAGCTGCCTGAACTAGAGCTTCCACCTGGTTCACCAGAACGTGGTTGGAGGAAACTAACTGTATTCAAAAAAAACTTTGGTGGTCTTTCTGGGCCAACACTTTTTCTTGACTTAGATGTTGTAATCGTTGGAAACCTGGATGTATTCTTTAGCCAGCCTGGTGATTTTTTAATTGCACACGATAAAAAGAATTCAAAGAAGAGAGAGGGTAACTCCTCAGTTTTTCGTTTTAAAATTGGAAAATATGCACATATTCTGGACTATTTTGAGAACAACTCTGCACAGGTAAAAAATGAGGTGCGCCATGAGCAGGCCTATCTGTCACGTGAAATTTATAAACTTGGTGAATTAAATTTTTGGACAGACGACTGGGTCCCAAGTTTTAAGTACAAATGTTGCCCATCCTGGATTAAGTCATGGTTTGTAGCGCCCTCAATACCTAAGGGAGCTCGTGTTATTTTGTTTCATGGCTTACCTAATCCACCTGAGGCGATTAAAGGCCATAGTGGAAAATGGTATCGACATATAAAGCCATCTCCATGGATTACAAACTATTGGATAAATAATGCATAAAAGATACGAAAAGGGATTAAAAACTGGAAATATTTATCTAGTGCAATTAAACTTCAGAGTATTAAAATGATAATTTTAGATCGCTCAAAACTAATCCTAAATTTTAACCAAATATCGGAGAGATTATATAGATGAAGAAACCAGTTAAAGATATGGCACTGATGCAATCAGACTCTGAAAATATAGTGTTATTTTATCCTCATGTATCAGATCTGGCTAAAAAATCAGTTATGGAAACTCTTGATTCTCGCTGGATTGGCCATGGCCCAAAAGTTAAAGTTTTTGAAGAAAATTTTAGTAAAAAATTTGGCGCTAATTCTCCTGCAATTGCAGTTGGTTCTGGTACTGATGCTCTACATTTGTCATACATTTTGGCTGGCTTAAAGTCAGGTGATGAAGTTATTGCGCCTGTTTTTACATGTACAGCAACAAATATTCCTTTACTGTATATGGGTGTTAAGATTAAATTTGCTGATATAGATGTTGATACTATGAATATTGATACTAACCATGTGCGCCAACTTATGAGTGATAAAGTTAAAGCAATTATTTGTGTGCATTATGGTGGACTTCCTTGTGACATGGATGAATTAAAAAGTATTGCTAATGAATGGAATATTCCCATCATTGAAGATGCGGCTCATGCAGTTGGTGCTAAATATAAAGGAGTTGATATTGGTAGTATTTCAGATTTCACTATGTTTTCATTTCAAGCAATTAAGCATATAACCACTGGTGATGGAGGTATGGTAATTATCAAAGACCATGAGCTGGTTGATAAAGCTGAACGACTTCGATGGTTTGGTATTGATAGAAAGGCTAAACAAGCAGGTATTTGGGAAAATGATATTACTGAAATTGGATACAAGTACCAGATGACTGATATTGCCGCAGCTCTTGGTATTGCTTCACTGGATGAGTTTGATGAGCAGTCAAAACTGCGTAAAAAATTATTTAAGACCTACTCAGAAGAGCTAGCTAATTGCTCTAGATTGAAGCTTGTAGGTTGTGGTTTTAAAGATCGAGAACATGCGGCTTGGTTATTTACTGTTTTAGTTGAAGACCGTTATAAATTGCAAGAAAAATTACGCGATAACAAAATTGAAAGCAACCAAGTACATTTTCGTAATGATAGGTATTCAATTTTTAAAGAATTTATTGATGGAAAAAAATTTCCACACATGGATAAAGTTGAAGATAATTACTTAGTTTTACCATTACATACAAATATGACAGTTAAAGACGTAATGAAGGTATGCTCTATAATACAAAGTGGGTGGTAATTCAAAACTATGAGCAGTATTAATTTTATTCTTATTTCAGTTTTTACTGTTTATATTGGTTCTGGGTTAATTAGGCATATTATTAAATATACTCAATACAAAGTATGGTGGAAAATTGCACAAAAATAAAGAAATAGTCGAGTAAGCTATGGAACATACTAGTCACTTAGATATTGGTTGTAACGCTAACCCAAGGAATCCTTTCAATGCTGAACAGCTCTATGGAGTAGATATAATTGACTTGGAAACTAATCAGTTCAATTACCGTAAATGTAACTTAATATATGATGTACTTCCCTTTCCTGAATCAAGCTTTGAATCAGTATCAGCATATGATTTTTTACAAATTGTACCAAGAAACGCCATTATTAATGATACTGGGGTATTTCCATTTATTCATGTAATGAATGAAATTTATAGAGTATTAAAACCTGGAGGAATATTCTATGCTATTACCCCTGGATACCCAAGAAATGAGGCTTTTGTAGATCCAACTTCTGTTAACTTTATAACTAAAAAGACCCATAAATATTTTCTCAGTCCGAAATATAAAGCTGGTATGTATGGCT
>MDTF01008948.1_pt1 | contig 25577 bp, 24 predicted proteins | sample 811191 | NCBI WGS metagenome assembly MDTF01 (sample SAMN05326649, study PRJNA326480) | marine metagenome | isolation source: seawater | place: Southern Ocean | collected 2011
AAAAACAAATACTAAAAGTTATTAAAAATGTAGTTAAAATGAGTAATTATGATTGGATAAGACTACAAAAAAAATATTCACAATTAATGATGAAATTCGATTATCAAAATAAATCTCTTTTTAAAGAACTTAAATTAATCATGAAAAGGTAAAGAGCACAAAACAGTCTTAATGAATGGGATGAATTAAAAGAGAGTATAGTTGGAAGATCTAAAGAATCTTCCCTAATTTTAATTTGGGATAAAAATTAAAAAGACCAAAAATAAACTTTAGATCAACAATCCTTCAAAAAAATGGAGGATCAATTTTGAAGGAAACAATTTTGTGGGGCTTATACAATTAGGGAAAATCGCGTATTTTGGACGCATGCAAATAACAAAACAATATATTGAAGGTTATTAAAAGAATTGCTGGTATAAATCATAATAATTAGTCAATTTTAAAAAGAAAATACTCAAATTTAATTATGAAATATGATCACAACTATCCTTTTTTGAAAAAATTAAAGTCAATAATAAGATAGATATCATCAAAAGATAAAGTTTATAACTAAGTTAAAATATAGTAGATATTAAAAAAATCGTTTAAATAAATAAGTTAATCACAATGTTTAAGATACACCATATTACAAATTCATTTATAAGTATTGAGTCAAAAAATTCAATTTTAACTTGTGACCCATGGATTGGAAAAACTAGTGATAATGGGTGGTGTTCATACCCAATTAGAAGTTTAAAAGATATTGATCAAAAGATATTTAAATCAAACTTTATTTATATCAGTCACCTTCATTGTGATCATTTAGATTTCAAGACATTAAAAAAGTTTAAAAATAAAGATCTTACATTCATAATTAAAAAATTTGACAATGGCATTTTAAAAAAAAGATTAAAAAAACTCACTAATAAAAAAATTATAGAATTAAAAGCTTTTAAAAAAAAAAAAATTAATAAAGATTTTACAATAGCAATTATTCCTCAATTATTAAGTAATACAAGTAATATACAAGATGATATTCAGTATGATTTAGATACATCAATTATAATTCAATCCAATAAAGATAAAACAATTTTTTACAATAATGTAGATAATTCATTAAACTTAAATATTTTAAAAAAAATTAATATATTTGTTAAAAAAAAATTTAAAAAAAAAATTGATGTTTTTACTTGTGGATTAGGTGCTGCAAGCGAATTTCCACAAACATTTTTAAATATAAAAAGAAAAAAAGAAAAAGATTACATAATTAAAAGAAGTTTAAGAGAAATTAAGCAATATATAAATTATTTAAGGCCAAAAATTTATTTCCCAAGTGGAGGTACATATACAATTTACGGAAAATTTCATCGGTTGAATAAATATGTTGCTCAACCCAATTTTTTTGAAATAACAAAATCTCTCAAAAATTTAAACGTTAAAATATTTAATTTGATTGGTGGTGGATCAATAGATGTTTATAAATCCAAGTTTTTTTTTAAAGATTCAAAATTTAATGATGAGATTGAATTAAAAAATACTTTTATTTCAAAAACAAAATTACTAGATTACTATTATACAAAAAAAAATAACTTGATTAATATTAAAAAATTAAATTCTTTATACGAAAAGTCTAAAATTAATTACTTTAGAATATTAAAAAAGATTAACTTATTGCCAAATTGGAAAATAAAATTTCACATATTTAAAAAACTAGAATTAAATGAACAATGCTTAATAGATAAAAAAAAAATCAAAAATAATTAAGACTTATGAGCTGAATTCAAAAAACTTCTTAAAAAAACAAAAGTTTCCATTATTAGAGTGTTATTTAGAATATGATTTATTTGAATCATTATTAGCTGGGAATTTTCCTTGGAATACATCATTATCTGGTTCAACAATAATGTTTAAAAGACGTCCAAATAAATTCAATTCAAATATGGTATTTTCATTAAATTTTTTAAAAATCTAAATAAATTATATGTTTTACTTTAGAATAGATGTTGGTCCAAAATTTGGCCTTGGACATCTAACAAGAGTAAAAGCCCTTATTAGGTACTTAAAAATTAGATCTTATAAAATTGTAATTGATAAATTATTTAATAATAATTTTTTAGCAAATGATAAAAATATAGTTTGTTTGTATAAAAATGATGAAAAATTTAAGAACGAACTATCAGATGCGAAGTTATTTGCAAAATTAATTATAAATAAAAAAAATTCTAAAGTAATTATTGATAGTTATAGGATTGGGTTTAAGTGGGAAAAATATATTTCTAAATTTTGTAAAAAAATAATTACTATAGATGACTATGTAGATAGAAAACATTATTCAGATATATACATAAATCATAGCCCTTCATTTCTTAACAAAAATTTTTTTGATAATATTAATCTTAAAAAATTTAATAAAAATAGTTGTAAATTCTTATTAGGACCAGATTATGCACTGTTCAATTCAGTGGTGGATAAAAAACAATATAATACGGATATTGTTTTTTATAATGGTGGCTCTGGGAACCCTCTTATTTATAGAAATATAATTAATTCATTGTTAAAAATAGATAATAATTTGAATATCAGCCTTATAATTGGACCATATGCTTCAAAATATAAAACTATTATTAATCAATTAAAAGAAATTAAAAATTTAGATCTAATCATTCACCCAAATAATATTTTAAATATTATTAATGGAACCAAAATATTTATCTCATCAGCAGGTATTTCAATTTTTGAATCTTCATTTTTAAAAACTCCAACGCTATTATTTAAAATGAATTCAAATCAAAATTTAAACGTTAAAGATTATGAAAAATTAGGACATTTTTTTTGTTTAAATAAAAATGATTTAAAGTTAACTAAAAAAATTAGTGAATTAATCCTATTAATGTTAAATAATTTGAAAGAAATAACAAAAATGATGAATTCATCCAATTTAAAGCTTAGAAAAATTAAAAAAAGATATCAACAAGACCTAAAAATTAATTAATGAAACATATTGAAATTAAAAAAATACCCGTTGATATAATTAATGATTACCTTGATTATAAAAATTTAAAAATTAATAGAATTTATTCATCAAATAAAAGTCAAATAAAAAGACTAGATCACTATTTATGGTGGTTTAAGATGAAAAATAAAAGGAAATCTTTTATCATCTCAAAAAAAAAAAAATTTTTATTTATTTCCACATCAGATCATATTAAGTCTCAAAATTACAAATTTATTTACTCTGGTTTGATTAGTTGTGTAGAAGAAACGAATTTATTTGATTTTTTAACAGGCATTAAGTTACAAAATATTTATTTGGATAAACAAAAAGATACTTTTTGTTTCATTTCAATTCATAAAATGAATAAGGTTTTATTGAATCATTGGAAATATTTTGGTTATCAGCCTTTAAAAAGAAATGATAAACTATATATTCAATTAAAGAAATTTGTAAATTTAAATCAAAATTTACATATTTTTTTCAAAAAAGTAATATGAATAATTTTTTTAGTAAAAAATTTAAAATTGGAAACAAAATAGTTGGAGATAACTACAAGTCATTGGTTATTGCAGAAATTTCTGCCAACCATAATAACAAACTCAGCATCTTTAAAAAACTTGTTAAAGCTGCAAAAGATAATGGTGCAGATCTAATTAAGATTCAAACTTACACCGCTAACACAATAACAATTAATTCACAAAAAAAAGATTTTATAATTGATAAGAAAAATCCGTGGGGTAAAAAAAAATATTTATGGAATTTATATAAAAAAGCGCAAACCCCAATAGAGCTAACCTCAAAAATTTTTGAATATTCAAAAAAGATAGGTGTAGAGATATTTTCAGCACCATTTGATTTAGAAGCAGTAAATATTTTAGAAAAATTAAAATGTCCAGCTTATAAAATTGCCTCAGCTGAAATTAATCATATTCCTTTAATTGAAAAAGTCGCCTCAACAAAAAAACCAATAATTTTATCACTCGGTCTTGCAAGTCATAGAGATATCAAATTAGCTTTAGAAACTATTCGTAAAAAAGGCAATAACAAAGTAATTTTACTACAGTGTGTATCCTCCTACCCAGCCCCAATAAACGAACAAAATTTAAGATCTATTCCAAAAATTATGAAACAATTTAAAACATTAACTGGTCTCTCTGATCATACAAAGGGTTATATAGCACCTGTGGTGGCTGTTTCTTTAGGTGCAAAAATAATTGAAAAACATTTTAATTTATTAAAAAATAAATCTGTTGATTCTTTTTTTTCAACTAATGAAAATGAATTTAGAATCATGATTAATAATATTAGATTAGCAGAAGCTTCTTTGGGTACTGGTAAAATTGAAATTTCAAAAAGCTCTATGAGTAATTTTAATAGTCGGAGATCAATATATGTTTCTAAAAATATTTCTAAAGGTGATATTATAAATGATAATAATATAAAAATTGTAAGACCTAATTATGGTTTGCATCCCAAATTCTATAAATATGTTTTGAATAAAAAATCTAACACTAATCTTAAAACAGGTGACAGATTTAAATTGGAATATGTCAAAAAAAGATAATTTTTTTTATAGAAAGCTTGTTAGTTTTAAAAAAAAAATTGCTCTTATTTTAGAAAATAAAGAAACGATCACATATAATGAGCTTCTTGTATATTCAGAAAAAATATCAAGAAAACTTCATAAAAAAAAAAAATTAGTTTTTTTATTAGGAAAAAATAATCTAGAAACTATAGTAGGGTATATTTCTTTTATAAGCAAAGGACATGCTGTTGTGCTATTAGATTCTAAAATAAATAATCTTTTTCTTAAAAATTTAATTTATATATATAAACCAAATTATATTTTTTGTGACACCAAAAAAAAAAGAAATAAAAGTATATATAAATCAATTCTGAAATTTAAAGCGTACTCTTTGTTAGAAAGAAAGGTAAATATTGAAATAGCTATTGCCGACGACTTGATGTTGTTAATGTCAACCTCAGGAACAACCGGTTCTCCCAAATTAGTAAAACAATCATATTTAAATATTTTCTCAAATACTAAAAACATTATTAAATATCTAAATATTAAGAGTAAAGATATTACTATTACAACTCTACCCATATCCTATGTTTATGGTCTATCTGTCATAAATACACATTTACTTGCAGGATCAACTATTGTTTTAACAAATAGCAGTATGGTAGAAAAGAATTTTTGGGATCTTGTTAATATTTTTAGTGTAAATAGTTTTTCTGGTGTGCCCTACAACTACTCTATAATTGAAAAAATTTTTAATAAAAATATTCCCAATTCAATAAAGTATACAACACAAGCAGGTGGAAAAATGAATGATGTTTTGCTTAAAAATATAATAAAAATTTACAAAAAAAATAAAATTAAATTAATCCAAATGTATGGTGCTGCAGAAGCAACATCTAGAATGTCATACTTAAATTGGAGATATATAAGTAAAAAATTAGGAAGTATTGGCAAGCCAATACTTGGGGGTAAATTTTACTTAATAGATAGTAAAAATAAGAAAATAAGAAAAAATAACCAAAAAGGTGAACTAGTTTATCGGGGTAACAATGTTTGTTTGGGTTATGCTCAAAAGTTGAGTGATTTATCTTTACCAGATTCAAATAAAGGCTTACTTAAAACTGGTGACATAGCTTATAGAGATAATGATGGATTTTATTTCATAGTTGGAAGAAAAAATCGCTACACCAAGATTTATGGAATTAGAGTAGACTTATCTGAATTAGAGTTAATTCTCTTAAAAAAAGGGATTGATACAATAATGAAAGAAGGTGAAGAAAATAAAATTAATATTTATTTTAAAGATTCAAAAAATATAAAAGAAGGAATTAAATATTTAACAAAAATTACATCAATTAATTCAAATGTTTTTATAAATAAAATTCTTTCTAAAAATAATTTAACAAATAACTTTAAATATAAGATATAATTTTAAAATGCATTTTTTAAATAATATAATAAGTCAAAATGCTTTTTCACTTGAACCACTCATAAAGTCTAAATTTTTTAAGAAAAATTTGAACCTTCTTACCTCATTTCATTATAAAAGATCAAATTTATATAAAAGATATCTAGATGGTCTAAATTATCATATTAAACCGAATAAAAATTTATCTGAAATTCCTTTTTTACCAGTCAGGCTTTTTAAAGATTTTGATTTTTTAAGTATAAAAAAAAAAGAAATTTTTAAAACTCTTTTTTCATCTGGAACAACATCAGGTAATTTATCTAAAATTTATATAGATAAAATAAATGCACTGAATCAAATAAAGGTTTTACATAAAATTTTTAATAATGTGATTGGAACTTCAAGAATACCTATGTTGGTTGTTGACAAAAAAAATACGAGTTTAGACAGGAATAGTTTCAATGCTAGTTCAGCAGCAATTAAGGGTTTTTCAATTTTTGCAAATGAGATTGTTTATTTGTTAAATGAAGAAGGTAATATTGATTATAAAATATTGAGTAATTTTTTAAAAAAAAACTACAATAAAAAATTTCTAATTTTTGGATTTACTTCAAATATTTATCTTAATTTAATTAAAAAATTAGATATGAAGAAAATAGACATTAACAGTTTTTCTAAAGCATTTTTAATTCACGGTGGAGGTTGGAAAAATATAGAAGAGAAAAAAATTAGTCGTAATAAACTTAACTCTCATTTGAATAAAAAATTAGGCATTAAAAATGTAAGAAATTATTATGGTTTAGTTGAGCAAATAGGATCAATTTTTTTTGAATGTAAATGTGGATATTTTATTGCCTCAAATTATTCTGATATAATTATTAGAGATAAGAATTTAAATATTTGTAAAAAGGGAGAAACGGGTTTAGTTCAATTGATATCTCTATTACCTACAAGCTATCCAGGACATAGTATTCTGACTGAAGATGTGGGTGAAATAATTAATGATAACAAATGTAAATGTTATGGGTATGGTACAAGGTTTTTAATTCATGGTAGATTAAAAAATGCCGAACTAAGAGGTTGTAGTAACACATAATTTATGAACAAAGATAAAGATATTGAATATTTAATTGGAGAAAAGGTAAAATTAAATGTTTTTCTTAAACCATTTAGTTCTGAAATTGTTGATTTTTTAGACGATCTGTCGAAATCACTAGATAATAAATTTAATAATAAAAATTTTCCTGATTTAAAAGCATTATCTTTTTTTTGTAGAAAAAATAATATTTTAAATCTAAAAAATAAACATAACAATAGAGACTCAACAAGATTTGGATTGGGTATATTATTTCATGTTACACCTTCTAATATACCAACTAATTTTGCTTATTCATTAATTTTTGGTCTCATCACAGGCAATTCCAATATTGTAAAAGTCCCATCAAAAAAATTTGATGAAATAACGTTAATCTGTAAATCTATAAACCAAGTTTTAAGTGGTAGGAAACATAACATAGTTAAAAAAATGATAGTTGTTATCAGATATGATGGTAAGAAAGATTCATTAACAAAAAAATTTTCAGCCTTATGTGATGCAAGATTAATTTGGGGAGGAGATAGTACAATAACTAATATTAAAAGATTTGATACCAAACCTAAAAATCTTGATATTCCTTTTTCTGATCGATATTCAATTTCATTAATTAATTCTGAGCAATTTATAAAGTTAACTGAACATAAAGTTTTAAATATAATAAAAAACTTCTATAATGATACCTATGCTGTAGATCAAAATGCATGTTCTTCACCCCATTTAATTCTATGGAATGGCAAATTTTCTACAAAAGCAAAAAAAAAATTTTGGTTCTACCTAGATAAACTAGTGCAAGAAAAATATGACTCACCACTTATTTCTACTGTGGATAATTATTCTAGACTAGCTACCGAATTAATAAAAAATAAAAATATTCAATCATTTAAAAGTTTAAATAAATCATTATATGTTGTTACACTAAAAAAATTATACCCTAACACTTATATTGAAAAATCTAAATGGGGATTTTTTTATGAATGCAATATTAATAATTTAAAGAATATTAGTTATGTAACTAATAGAGGTTTGCAAACATTGACTTATTTTGGTTTTTCAAAAAAATTCCTTCAAAATTTCTTTGAAGCAAACAACTTCAATGGCATAGACAGAGTAGTCCCTTTTGGACAGGCTTTAAATATTAATTTGGTTTGGGATGGATATGATTTAACTAAAATTCTATCTAGAGAAATTGAAATAAGATAATTTATGAAGTTAAGTAGAAAACAAATAATTAAAATACAAAAAAATAGAGATCCTTATCTTTTTATGGATTATGCGACAAACGTTATTCCTGGTAAATCTGTAGTGGGATATAAGGTTTTAAAAAAAAATGAATGGTTCTTTAAAATACACTGGCCTGGAGACCCAAATATGCCGGGCATGCTTCAAGTAGAATCAATGGTTCAAATGTCATCGTTAATAATTCTTACAACGCCAAAAATGAGTGGAAAAACACTCTACCTCGCAGAATCTAATAGTATAAAATTTTTTACAAAAATTGTTCCTGGAGATAAGTTAAAAATTGTTTCAAAATTAATTTCCAATAAAAGAGGATTATATAAGTTTGAGGCAGAAGGTTATATTAAGCAAAAAATTGCTTGTAAAGCTAGCTTTACTCTAATTTTGTCAGGTTCAGTGCCTATTAGCCCCAATAAATAGAAAAATCTATTTCCAATTTAAGGGTGAATGTATACAACAATTATAAGTTAACTAAAATTTAAAATATATGACAGTTGCATCTTCGTGGTTTAATAAACCAAGATTAGTAGAAAAACTTAAACACTTTCATAATCATTTAAGAAAAAACGATGGTAAGATTGGAACTTACCACAGAGGCATTGAATTAAATTACAATAATGCATGCAATTTAAGATGTAAATATTGTTTTACAGGCTCACCACTAGGAGACCATGTAAAAGATTTTCTAGAAATTGATAAAATTAAAGAACTAGCAAATGAAGCTGATGAAATGGGTTTTATAGAATGGGACTTACAAGGTGGAGAGTTGCTTTTATGGCCTGATAAATTATTTAATGTATTGGATGCAATTAAACCTGAGAGATTTTACTTATATCTGACAACGAATGGATTTAAAGCAGATAGAAAAATGATTAATGAGCTAGCCAAACATGGTGTTAGCCGAATGTCAGTTAGTCTAGATAGTATGGACCCAGAATTTCATGATGAAATGAGAGGCAGAAAAGACTCATGGAGAAGGGCAATACAAGCCTTAGAATATATTCAAGAGGCAGGTATGGATCCTTATCTAAATGTAACTGTAGGACATTATAATGCGAAGAGCGAAGATCTTAAGCAATTATTAGATTATTCTAAAAAAAAAAGATACAGAACACTAGTAAATGTTGCGTGCCCTACAGGGATGTGGAATGGAGTGCACGACGTTGTTTGTGATGAAGAAGATATTCAACATGTTAGACAATTAAGAAAAGAATACAAAAATCTAAATAGAAATTTATGGAATCCATTTGATCCTAAAATGGAAAAAATTATGGGATGCACTACAGTAAATAGAGTTTATATAACTTCTATAGGTGATGTTCTTGCTTGCCCATATGTTCATATAAAAATAGGAAACGTATACAAACAAACTCTAAAAGAAATTACTGATTATGGTTTTAGAATAAAACATTTTAGAAACTATAGTGAAAAATGTTTAGCAGGTGAAGATTTAAATTTTATTAAAAAATTTAACTCAACTCCAGGAAAAACAATTTTTAATCCTGTTAATGCAAATGAAATTTTTTCAAAAGAAGATTTTATAGATTAATTTATTATAGATTTAATAAATGTATTTAGATTCGTTAAAAAATAAAAATGTAATTATAACTGGCTGCAACAAGGGAATTGGAAAAGCAGCTCTTGAAAGTTTTGCAGAATATGGAGCAAATATATTTGCCTGTGTTAGGTCTGAATCAGGTGAGTTCAAAAAATTTATCACTAATATTAAAAAAAAATATAAAGTTAAGATTTATGTAGTTAAATTAGATTTATCAAAAAAATCAAATATTTCAGAATGTGTTAATAAAATATATAAAATTACTAAAAATATAGATATTTTAGTTAATAATGCTGGAATACTATTTAACTCTTTGTTTCAGATGACCTCAGAGAAACAATTACAAGAGATGTTTCAAGTTAATTATTTTTCTCAAATTTATCTAACACAAATGATCTCGAGAGGTATGGCAAAAAATAAAATAGGGAATATTATTTTTGTTTCATCAACATCAGGCATAAACGGTGACTATGGTCGTTTTGCCTATTCTGCTTCGAAAGCAGCAATTTTGTCTTCAGTAAAAACATTATCTAAAGAACTTTCACATTACAATATAAGAGTTAATGCAATTTCACCTGGCTTAACAGAAACTGATTTAATGAAATCTAATACTAAAGAAGAAGTTATAAAATCAGAAATTGAGAAAATTTCCCTGAAAAGATTAGCTGCTACAAGTGAAATTGCAGATGTTATTCTTTTTTTAGCTTCTGAAAAATCATCATATGTTAATGGTCAAAATATTGTTGTTGATGGTGGAAACTTATGAAAATCAATAAGCTTAAGAATTTTGCAAAAAATATAAGAAAAAATATTATTTTTACAGCTTTTAAAGCAGGTTCTAAAAGTGCTCATATTGGTGGAGCCCTCTCCATAGCTGACATTATTGCAGTTTTATATTCTGATATAATGAAAATAAAAAAATCGAAGATTATTGATGACAATAGAGACAGATTTATTCTCAGTAAGGGTCACGCATGTTTGGCATTATATTCTGCATTAGTTGAAAAAAAATTTTTAAAAAAAAAGGATTTAGAAACATTTGAGTCAGATGGAAGTAATTTATTGGGCCATCCAATTATAAATAAATTGTCAGGTATAGAGTTTTCAACAGGAAGCCTGGGAATGGGTTTATCTCTGGGAGTTGGAGTTGCACTGGCTGCAAAAAAAAAAAGAAAAAATTATAAAACGTATGTCATTTTAGGAGATGGAGAGTGTAATGAGGGTTCAATTTGGGAGTCAATTTTATCTGCAAATCAATTTAAGCTTGATAATATAACTATAATTATAGACAGAAATAATTTTCAACAAACTGGACAAAATTCATCAATTATGGATTTGAAAAATTTAAAAAGTAAATTTAAAAGCTTTGGTTGTGAAACTATTGAAATTGATGGTCATGACGTTAAAAAAATTTATAAGACTTTAGCTACTAAAAATCAAAAAGATAAACCTAAAGTAATAGTAGCTAACACAATCAAAGGTAAGGGCTTTAAACTATTTGAAAATAATAATAATTGGCATCATTCTGTTATAACCAAAACAATTTATAGAGAAATTTTAAAAGAATTATAAGATTTTAAATGAATATTGAAAATAATATAAAACTTTGGTCAACTTTAGGTATGAGGGCTACATTTGGGTTAATTGCTATGGAGTTAGCAAAAAAACATCCTGACCTCATGATTACCACTTCCGATGTGTCTACATCTGCTGGATTAGATCGTTACAAAAAAAAATATCCAGAGCAATTTGTAGATGTTGGAATTGCTGAACAAAATCTAATTGGTATTTCAGCTGGCTTATCAAGCGAAGGTTTTAAAGTTATTTCAACAACTTTTGCTCCTTTTCAAACTTTAAGATGTACTGAACAAATTAAAGTTAATTTAGGCTACATGAAAAATAAAATTTGCATGGTTGGATTAGCTAGTGGTTTAGTTTTAGGTAATTTAGGATTTACCCACTGTTGTATTGAAGATATAGGTGCATTAAGGTCTATACCAAATATTTCAATAGTTGCACCTTCTGATCCTTTTGAATTATTTAAAGTATTAAATGAAGCTGTGAATTATAAAGACTCGGTTTATATAAGGTTAACAGCTGGATCAAATACAAAAATTATAAATAGTAAGGACTACAAATTTGAAATTGGAAAAGCTATAGAAATTTTACCAGGTGAAGATGTAGCAATTATAGGATGTGGTAATATCTTAGGAAATTGTTTAAAAGCAGCATCCTTACTTAAAGAAAAAAAATACATTGTTCAGTAATTAATATGCATACTATTAAACCAATAGATGAAGAAAAAATTAAAGATATTGCTAGAAAAAATAAATTAATTGTGACTGTAGAAGAACACAACATCCTTGGTGGACTAGGAACCTCAGTGGCTGAAGTTCTTGCGAGTGAACGAAATAATTGTAAACTTGTAAGAGTTGGAATTAATGATTTCTATTCATCTGGAGGAAGTTACGAATATTTACAAAATATTTATGGACTATCTGTAGAAAAAATTATACAGACTGTCACTTCACATATTTAATAAAAATGAAAAATAAAGACAAATATATAGAAATTTTTTCTAAATCTTTATCTATAGATAAAAAAAAATTTAGTGAAAAGATCAAGTATAATGATGTTCCTGAATGGGATTCAATTGGTCATATGACACTAATGGCAGATTTAGAAGATGGGTTTAAAATTTCAATGGATACAGATGATATTATTGATTTTAGTTCATTTAAAAAAGGAATTCAGATATTAAAAAAATACAAAATTGTATAATAAATATTTTTATGAACATTACTGGAATTAAAGGTACTCACAATTCCACCAAAAAAATTAAACTTTCAATCATAATTCCAATATTTAATTCAGAAAATTATTTAAGTAACTGCATAAATAGCATTTGTATGCAAGCTGACAGAAATATAGAGTTAATTTTGATAAATGATGGCTCTACAGATAGATCGGTTAAGATCTGTAAAAAATACATTAAAAAGTTTAATTTTATTAAATTAATAAATTCTAAAAAAAACAAGGGAGTATCACATGCAAGAAATATTGGTATTAGGTCTTCATTAGGTGAATTTATATGTTTTGTTGATAGTGATGACGCATTGTTGCCAGGTGCTATAACAAATTTTTTGAATTATATTAAAAAATATAGTGATTATAAATTATTTGTAATAAGAAATTTTGTACTAAAAAAAAAAATTGAAAGTTCAAAGTATGATTTTTATAATTTAACTCCTAATGAAGAAAAAAATTCTATATTATATTCTACAAATTGTTGGAATTTCATTGTTAAAAAAGAATTTCTAAAGTTAAATAATATTTATTTTAAAAACCTTAAAGTAACAGAAGATTGGGTTTTTGTTGCAGAATTACTCTGTGCGGCTAAAAAATATAAAATTATTAAGAAAGCTGCTTACATGCACCGCATGTATGAACCAAATTCATTAGGAAAAAAAAGGGGTTATTTAATTTCAATTTCTCGAGTAAAAGTAATAGCTGAATTAGGAAGAATTGTATCTTTAAATAAAATTTATCTAAATAAAAAAAAAATTTTTTTCTTAAAAAGACTTCTGCAAGTTTCAGTAGAACAGATGTACTCTAACTTAATCCTATGTAATTCATATCAAATAAAAAAAATTAGCGAATATTTAGATTATTACCATTTAATAATAATGAAATTGTCAAAATTAGGCTTTAAAAAATTTAACAAAATTTTTAAAGATAAGAAAAATATTAAAAATCTTTTAACTCAATATAAATTAGAAAGTTATCAGAAATTAAAAACAATTTTAAAAAAAGATAATAAAAAAAATATAATTATATTTTGTGCCGGTGGTTATGGAAAAACAGCAGTGAAAATTTTATTAAATTCAGGAGCAAAAATTGACTCTATAGTGGACAATAATCCCATGTATCATGAAAAAAAAATAGGAAAATTCATCATTAAAGGACCGTTATATTTAAAAAGAAATATTGATAAACTTGGAAAGTTTAAAATTTTTATTTGTAATAAAGAAAAATATGTATTTGGCTTAATTAAACAGCAATTAAGAAAAATTGGATTCAAGGACAAAGGCATATTTCACTTTAATATGTAATTAGTTTATTGTCATAATTTAACCTAAGGTTTGCGATAATAATTGACACAACTTTCTTATTATTGTAATTAATATAATGCTTAATTTTTCAGACTACATTAATAAGAAATCCTCAAGTAATGAAAGCCAGTCAATTATATATGGAGCAGGGATAGTTGGAAGAATGACTTTAGAGGCAATGAGCCAAAAAAATCTAAAAGTTGATTTTTTTTGTGATGGTAGTGAAAATAAGCAAAAATTAAAAATTAACAATATTGATGTCATCTCACCCGAATCTCTTGATAATTTTGATAAAGAAACAAACATATTTGTATCCATCCAATATTTTAATTCAATAATCCCATTTCTTGAGAAAAAAGGATTTAAAAATTTATTTAAAGTTAGTGACTTATTGGCAGATACTAATTTAGAAAAAAGTTATAAGTCTGAATGGGCTGTAGAATTAGGTTTATCTGAAATTCCTTATAATTCTGCCCTGAGAATAGTTGATTATTATAATAAAATGGGATTGAAAAATGATTATCTTAAAGAGGGAAAATTACATGTTAAAGCTATTGATATACAGGTTACTGAAAGATGTTCTCTTAAATGTCAAGATTGCTCTAATTTAATGCAATATTATGATAGACCTCAAAATAGTGAAGAACAAGTTATGTTTGATTCAATTGAAAGATTTATGTCTTGTGTTGATAGCTTAGATGAATTTAGAGTAATCGGTGGTGACCCATTTATGAATAAAAAGCTTTATAAGGTTGTTAACAAACTTGCTACTTATAAAAAAAATAAAAAAATAGTAATTTATACCAACGCAAAAATAGTTCCAAAAAATGAAAATTTAGATTGTTTAAGAAATGATAAAGTTTTAGTTTATATAACTAATTATGGACGAGACTCCATAGCACACGATGCACTTGTGGATGTTTTAATAAAAGAAAATATAAATTATTCTACTTTTAAATGTACGACCTGGTTAGATTGTGGAAGAATAATGCCAAACTCAAAGAAAAGTCAAGAAGCTCTAGAGCATCAGTTTGAAAATTGCTGTGTTAGTGATTTGACTTCATTATTACATGGAAAAATATATAGATGCCCTTTCAATGCAAACGCAAGTAATTTAGAAGCTATTCCTCAAGTAGCCTCTGATGAAGTTAATTTGTTAGATAAAAGTCTTAGTATAACTGAGCTAAGAGGACAAATAAAAACATTACTATATGAGAAAAAATCTATTTCAGCTTGTTCATATTGTAATGGTAGAGATTATTCAGTAGCGACTATACCTTCTGCTATTCAAACAAAAAAACCTTTGTCTTTTACAAAAGTAAAAAATCAAACATCTCTAGTAAACAGAATGACAAATAGTTAATATAAGCCAATTATATTGTTAACTCTTTTTCAATCTTTAAGCCATATGACTTTACTGTTTAGTCTTCAAATAATATAATCTACTTATAAAATGAACAAAAATTTTTTTTCAAAATACCAAGATCTAATGCCAAACTTGTTTAGTGGAAAACATGAAGATGCAAAAAGAATTTTTATTACTTTTAAAAAACTTTTAGAACTATTAAGGGTAAATCATATGAAAACTTCATCTAAATTATTAGATTTAGGCTCTGGTGACGGCTCGTTTGTACAAGTATGTAAAGAACATGGATTTGACGCATTTGGATTAGATGGATCCAAAGATGGTATTAATTTTGAAAATGATAAATTAGCGTTTGATAATGAAACATTCGATGTTGTAACCTTAGTTAGTGTAATCGAGCATATTAATAATCCATCAAATATTCTAAAAGAGATTTTTAGAGTTCTTAAAAAAGGAGGCATATTGATAATTATTACTCCTAACTTTAGATATGCATATAGAAATTTTTATGATGATCCAACTCATTTAAGACCCTATACAGATAAGTCCATAGGTAGTTTGATGAAGCTGTATGAGTTTAAAACTCTCAAGGTTGTTCCAATGTTAGTAAATAAGCCATTATTTTTTTGGAATATTCCTTTTTCGTTCTATATATCTAGTATATTACCTTTTAAAAACCATCATTTAAAAAATTTTCCTTTTTTAAATTTTTTAAAAGGTAAATCAACATCAATGATTTCAGTATCGGAGAAAAAATAAATGTTTAATAATAAAACTATTTTTATAACAGGGGGAACAGGTTTTTTTGGAAAAAATTTTATCACAAGATTGTTTAAATTATACAAACCAAAAAAATTGATTATATTTTCAAGAGATGAAACAAAACAATATGAGATGCAAAATGATGAACAATTTCATAAACACATTAAATACTTAAGATTTTTTATCGGTGACGTTAGAGATGTTGATAGACTAAGACTTGCAATGCAAGAAGTTGACTTTGTTATTCATGCAGCAGCACTTAAACATGTGCCATCTGCAGAATATAACCCAACAGAATGTATAAAAACTAATATCTCGGGAGCTGAAAATGTTATTAGTGCCGCGATACATTGTAATGTAAAGAAAGTAATTGCACTCTCAACAGATAAAGCTGCTAATCCAATAAATATTTATGGAGCAACTAAGCTTGCATCTGATAAATTATTTGTATCAGCAAATAATTTGTCTGGAACCAATGGGCCAAAATTTTCTGTTGTTAGGTATGGTAACGTGTTTGCTTCAAGAGGCTCAGTAGTGCCATTCTTTAAAAAACTAGTTAACGACAATAGTAGTTATTTTCCTATAACTGACTTAAAAATGACCAGATTTGTAATAACAATTAATGATGCTATTGATTTAGTATTTAAATCATTCAAGTTTATGAAAGGAGCAGAAATAATTATTCCAAAAATACCTTCTATAAAGATTATAGATCTTGCCAAAGCAATTGACTCCAACAAGAAAATAAAAATTGTTGGTATAAGGCCGGGCGAAAAATTACATGAAATTTTATGTCCATTTGATGATGCTAGATTAACTATAGAATTCAAAAATCATTATACAATAATACCTTCAACAAACTTTTCGTTCCAAAAAAAAAAATTCATTAAAAATTTATTAAATGAAAAAGGTAAATTTGTTAAAAACGATTTTAAATATGAATCAGGAGATAATCCAAATTTTTTAAAGATAAAAGATTTAAAAAAGTTGCTAAAGTAAAATTACCAATGAGTAAAAAGATTTTATCAAATGAATAGCCGTAAACTATTTAAGTAAAACAATGAAATTCCTACCTTATAGTAGACAAAAAATAGATAGCAAAGATATAGAGGCTGTTAAGAAAGTGTTAAAATCTGATTTTTTAACACAAGGCATTAATGTTCCAAAATTTGAAGAAAATGTTGCCAAAAAGGTTGGAGCTAAATATGCGATTGCCGTAAATAGTGCCACAAGCGCTTTGCATGTAGCATGCATGTCTCTAGAGATAAAAAAAAATGATATAGTTTGGACTTCAGCAAACTCATTTGTAGCGTCAATTAATTGTGCGACATATTTAGGTGCTAAAGTAGATTTTATAGATATAGATAAAGATACTTACAACTTATCAATTGACGATTTAAAGCAAAAACTTATTGCAGCAAAAAAGATAAACAAACTTCCAAAATTAATTATAGTTGTTCATTTTGCTGGACTACCTTGTGAATTAAAAAAAATATATATTTTATCAAAAACTTATAATTTTAAGATTATTGAAGATGCCTCACATGCAATAGGTGCAAAATACTATGGTGATTATATTGGTAATTGTAAGTATGCAGATGTGGCTATTTTTAGCTTTCATCCAGTGAAAATAATTACCTCTGGTGAAGGCGGAATGTGTCTAACTAATAATAGAAATTTAAGAGATAAGATGTTGCTACTAAGATCTCATGGAATAACAAAAGATAATAGTAAATTTAAGAAAAATAAAGTTGGCGAACCCTGGTACTATGAACAACAAATTTTAGGTTATAATTATAGAATGTCAGACATACATGCCGCCTTAGGTATAAGTCAGTTAAAAAAATTAGGTATATTTATTAAAAAAAGAAATATAATTGCAAATAATTATTACAAATTACTTAAAGAATTACCATTAATATTACCAGAAAAAAATAAAAATTGTATTTCGTCTTTTCATTTGTTTGTAATAAGAATTAATTTTTTAAATACAAAAAAAACTTACAAAGAAGTATTTAATTATCTTAGAAAAAATAAATTATGGGTAAATCTTCACTATTTACCAATTTATTCACATCCTTTTTATAAAAATAAATATAATAAAATAAAATTTAAAAACATGGAAACTTATTATAAGTCAGCAATTTCAATTCCAATTTATCCAGGATTAACTTTTAAAAATCAAATGTATGTAAAAAAAAAAATTAGAACTTTTTTTTAAAAATGAAAAAAACTAATATAATCCCAAAAATACTATTTATTACAGGCTTGCCTTCTTCAGGAAAAACTACTTTGGCACTGTCACTAAGAGAAAAAATTAAAGAATTAGGTATTAATAAAATTAAATATATCGATGGAGATACCTTTAGAAAAAAATTTAAATTAAGAAAGTATGATAATAAGTCAAGAAACCTAGTGGGAGATAAAAAAATTAAATTTGCAAATACTTTTTTAAAATTAGGAAAATTTGTGATCGTAACAGGAGTAGCTCATAATGCGGCCTGGAGAAAAAAAATTAAAATACGTAATAAAAATATTGTTGAAATTTATGCAAAATGTCCATTAAAAATTTGTAAAACAAGGGATTATAAAAGAAATTATACTAAAGCAAAAAATAAGACTATTAGGAACTTCATTGGTTTTAATCAAATGTATCAAGAAGGTAAATCGGTTGATTTAAGATTAGATACATATAGAAATACTATTTCAAGTAATACAAAGAAAATAATTAAATATTTAAAAATAAAAAAATATGTTCTTAGCAAATAAACCAAAAATCTTAAGAAATCTCTTCAAAAAAAAATTAGTTAGAATTGTGGGTGCCCACGATGGATTAGGTGCTAAATTAATTGGAGAATCGGGATTTGATGGAGTGTGGGCTTCAGGCCTTGAAATTTCTGCATCATACGGTTTGCCAGATGCTAACATTCTTACAATGTCAGAATATTTAGAAAGAGCAATTGAGATGAATGAAGCAACGACTCTTCCTGTTATAGCCGATTGTGACACTGGCTATGGAAATGTAAATAATGTTATTCATATGGTTGAAAAATATGAAAAGGCTGGAATTGCTGCCATATGTATTGAAGACAAATTGTTTCCTAAAGTAAATAGTTTTATTGAAGGTAGACAAGATTTAGCTGACGTAGAAGAATTTTGTGGAAAAATAAGAGCTGTAAAAAATACTCAAAAAAATCCGGATTTTATGATTATAGCTAGAGTCGAAGCTTTAATTGCTGGCTGGGGGATGAAAGAAGCTTTAAAAAGAGCCAACGCTTATGCCGAGAGCGGTGCAGATGCCATCTTAATACACTCTAAGAAAAAAGATAACAAAGAAATATTAGAATTTTGTAAAAATTTTAAAAAACAAATACCAATAGTAGTTGTACCAACTACTTACCCAAATTTTAATGAAAAAGAAATGCCGAAATATGGAATAAAATTAGTCATTTATGCCAATCACATTCTTAGGAGTACTATTAAAGCAGTATCAAAGACTTTAGAAATATTGAATAAAACAGGAGAATTGGCTTCAATAGAAAACCATATTGTTCCTTTATCAAAAGTATTTGAGTTGCAAGGTATGACAACATTAAAAAATAATGAAAAAAATTATTTAAAAACTAATATGTCTGATACCCAGATACTAATCCCCGCAGCAGGCTCTCCTCCAAAGAATATTGAGAAATTGAAAAAAATTGATAAATTCATAGCCAAAAATTATCCAGTTTCTCTCATAAAGATTAGAGATAAGTCTATTTTAGAAATGAATATTGATACTGCTAAAATGAACAATATAGATAAATTTAAAATAATAGTGGGATATAAATCAGAATTATTTAATAATTATAAAAAAATTAAAAATCTTAAGGTTATAAAAAATTTAAATTATAGCAAAACATCACAGATAGACTCAATTATTATGGGGTTAGATCCAAATTTAAATTCAATAATTATTTTTTCTGATATAATTTATGAAAAAGAAATTTTACAAAGACTAATATCAAGAGACGATGATATATCATTAGCAATAGATGTAATTAATCAAAATTCAAGTGATTTTTGTGATATGACAATAACACAAAAAAAACCAATAAGAGACGGTAGAATATTGACACAACATAGATCAAATATAATTGAAAAAATTCAAAAAGGATTAGATCTTAAAAAAAGCAACTATGAATTTATAGGCATAAGTTATTTTTCTAAAAAAGGTACTAAAACATTAATTAATGAGTATCAAAAATTGAAGAAGACGAGAAAAAATTTAGATTTTAATACACTAATTAATCATTTAATTAAAAAAAATATTAAAGTAAATGCTATTGAAATTAATGGTGGATGGATGGAAATTAGGTCTAAAAAACAATTTGAGCAAGCAGAAGAAATATTTAATTAATCTCTAATGTGTGGTTTTTTTGGTATCTTCTCACCTAAGGGAATTAATTTTGATAGAGCAAAATTAGAAAGTCTCACAAACTTAATTAACCATAGGGGACCTGATGAAAATGGTTATTTTGTCAATGGAAATATTAATCTAGGATTCAATAGATTGTCAATTATTGATATTAAAAATGGTAAACAACCATTTATTAGTCAAAATAATAGATATGTTATAGTTTTTAATGGTGAAATTTATAATTACAAAATATTAAGAAAAAACTTAATATCAAAAAATATAAATTTAAAAACTAATTCAGATACAGAAGTTTTATTAGAGTCTATTGCTAATTTTGGCTTAGATTTTATTGATAAAATCAATGGAATGTTTGCTTTTGTTTTATATGATAAAAAAGAAAATTGTGTCTATCTGTTTAGAGATAGACTTGGCATAAAACCAATTTTTTTCTATTCTGATGGAAGTAAAATAATGTTTTCCTCAGAAATTAAACCCTTGATTTCGTCAAATTTATTTCCTAAGGAAATTAATTATGATGCATTAAGCTCATATCTATCATTTAGATTTAATTATGGTGTGGGAAATTTTTTTAAAAATATTAATTCGGTTGAACCTGGTGAATATGTTAAAATGAGCGCCAATGGAATAAGCAACCATACTTATTGGGAGTATCCATTTAATCATGAAAAATTTCATTTAAGTGAAAAAAAACTTATAGAAAATTGTGAAGAGTTGATAAGTGACGTTACATCTGAACATTTGGTCTCTGATGTTCCGGTGGGAAGCTTATTATCAGGAGGATTAGACTCCTCATTATTGACTGTTATGATGGATAAGGTAAGTAATGGCAAAATAAATACTTTTTCAGCTTCTTTTGATGATAAAGATTATGATGAAAATAAATTTTCTAAAATAGTATCTAATCAAGTAAAATCAAATCACTTTAATATAATATTAAATTCTCAAGATTATCAAAATAATTTAGGTAAAGTAATTTCTCATGCAGCAACACCATTGTCTATCCCACATGAAATTGCTTTAAATTCACTTTTTCAAAAAATAAGCAAACATTCTAAGGTCGTAATATCAGGTGAGGGAGCAGATGAAATGTTTGGTGGATATGGACGAGTTCAAAGTTCTGGATTTGATTACAAGAAAATAAAATTTGTAAAAAAATTTATACCTAAATATATGCAAAAAAAACTTTTACATCTTTTGGGGTCAGATAAAGATTTTAATTGGGATAAATATAGTAATCAAAAGGATCATTTCTTTGATATTTACAAATGGTTTGATGGTAATGAGAAATTAGATTTTTTTCATAAAGATGTAAAAGATCAATTAAAGAAAGATGATAAGATAAATCTATTTTGGACAAATGAGTTTGATAAATTAAAAAAAATAGATGAATTAGATAAAATTATTTTTTTATTTCAAAAACATCATTTAAAGTGTCTTTTACATAGATTAGACATTCACTCTATGGCCTATGGTGTTGAGGCGAGAGTACCTTTTTGTGATCATAGAATTATAGAATTTATGAACAGAGTTCCGTATCACATGAAGTTTAGATGGAAAGGTTCATATCAAAAACTATTAGGAATATTTAACAATAGTTTTCAAAATTCAGAAAATAAAGATATTTCTAAATATTTATTAAGAAAGCTCAGTTTAAAATATTTACCAAATGAAATTGCATATAAAAAAAAATTAGGCTTTCCAGTACCACTAGATAAGTGGCTAGGAGGATCTTTTTTAAATTATGCAAAAGATATACTATTAGATAAAAGAACATCAAGTAGAAATATTTTTAATACAACTCAAATTGAGAAACTTTTAAATAATAGGGAAAAAATTAACTATGATTTTTGGGGTAAAAAAATATGGATGCTAATTAATGTTGAATTATGGTCAAGAGAATTTATAGATAAAAAATAAATAGGAAATTTAAAGTGAAAGCAATCATATTAGCTGCAGGATTAGGATCTCGACTAGGGAAAATAACAAAAGAAAAACCCAAGTCTTTAATTAAGATTGGTGGTCAAACAATTTTAAAAAGACTTATAAACCAGTTAGAATTATTAGGTATAAAGAATATTAATATTATTTGTGGATATAAAAAAAAAAAAATTGATGTTGAATTTCCAAAGTATAAAACTTTTTTTTATCCAAATCATAAAAAAACAAATAACCTTCATACACTTTACTATTTCAGAAAACTATTAAACGATGACTGTATTATATCATTTGCAGACATAATTTTGGATGGACAAATTGTTAAAAAATTAGTTGATTCTAAGAAAAGAATTACATTGTGCGTAGATAGTTCTAAAAGTAGGAAAGGAACGATGAAAATAGATATAATAAATGATAAATTAACTTATCTAGGAAACTTTCCTAAAGTTGACACAGGAAATTATATAGGAATTATGAAGATAAAAAAAAATTCAATAAAACTTTTAGTCGATGCGATGAAAAAAATAAAAAAAAAATCTAATAATTTTTATTTTACAGAAGCTATAAATTATTTAATAAAAAATAAACTAGCCAAAATTGATTATCAAGAAATTAAAAAAAATTTTTGGATAGAAATAGACGATCATAAAGATTTATTAATGGCAAAAAAAAAAATTAAATGAAAAAAAATTCTAAGACATACCCTTACGCTATAAAAAATATTTCTAAAATAGTTATTGTTTCAGGTAATACGAGAAGTGGAAAAGCAATAGCGCTGAAAATTATTGCCTCTTTGTCTGGAGTTGAAAAAGTTAACGTTAGCCATTCAATAGAAACAGCAAATTTTTTAAATTTCACAAAAAATATAAGCAAAGAAACTGCAATCTATTTACAACGTAGGACATTTTCAAAGTTAGATTATAATTTGAGAATAGGCAGAGAGGTTAATTTGAGAAAACCAGACTATACAAGTATCTATAAATATAGAGATCCAAAAAGATATTTGAGAAATTTGAATACCAAAGAAGGGGATCATGTCATTAAAATCTTAAAAAAAGAAAAAAATGTTATTCCATTAATGATACATAATGGTCTCTTAACTACAAATTTATTTGAAGCATTTGATAACTTAGTGATGTTTGAAATGATAAGAAACCCAGTATCCACTATTTTTTCTTGGATTAAAAAAAAATATGATAATAAATTTTATTATTCCTATAGAGTTGGATGCCTAACCTTAAAATATAAAAATAAAATTATTCCTTATTATGCATACGGTTGGGAAGCAAAATATTTAAAATTAAACAAATATGAAAAAATTATTGAAATGTTTTTAATGTTAGAAAAACAAAAAAATAAAACAATAAAAAAATTAAATAAAATAAATAGAAATAAAATTTTTTATATAAAATTAGAAGATCTTCATGCTGAACCTAACATTATATTAAAAAAACTTGAAAAAGTTTTAAAAAAGAAAAGGACTAACTATACAGATAAAATTTTAAAACAGGAAAGTTTACCAAGAAGCTCAACTTTAATTGATATTCAAAAAAAAAGAAATATATTAAAAAAAAAAATATCTTCTGGTTATTTTAAAAAACTTTTATTATTAGAAAGCAAATATTCAAAAACAAGATAAAGAAAATTTAAAAAATTTAGCAAAAATACTAAATATGGTCATGAAAAAAAAAAAAGAAGAAATTTTAGCAATTATTCCAGCCCGAGGTGGAAGTAAAAGAATAAAAAATAAAAATCTAATAAATTTTTTTGGTAAACCATTGATTAGTTACAGTATAGATGCGGCATTACAGACAAAAATATTTGATCAAATCTTTATTAGCACAGATTCTTATAAGATTTTAAAAACTGTAAAAAAACATAATATAGATATTCCTTTTTTAAGAAGTAAAAAAAATTCATCAGACAATGCAACAATAAGAGCTGTTTTATTGGAAGTTATAAATAAATTAAAAAAAAATAATCTAAATTTTAAATATTGCTGTTGTATTTACCCCACTGCAGTTTTTATAAAAAAAAAACAAATTATTGAAAGTTTTGAATTATTAAAAAAAAATAGATTAGATTCCGTCTTATCTATTTCAAAGTATGAAAACGTAATACTTAAATCATTGTCTAAAAATAAAAAAGATATTATTAAAATGAATTATCCAAAGTATAAAGATAAAATGTCTCAATATTTCAAAGATAGTTATTATGATGCTGGACAATTTTTTTGGATAAATGTAGCCTCATTTTTAAAATCCAAAAATATCGTTACAAGTAAAACAGGCTCAATAACTATACCCAATATAATGTGCCAAGATATAAATACTAAAGAAGACTTAATGCAGGCTAAATTTAAACATTTATATTTTAAATCTTTAAGAAAAACTGGTAATAATAAGAAATATGATTGAAGTTAAAAATTTTGTAAAACATTTACAAAACAAAGGTATAGAATATTTTAGTGGTGTTCCTGATAGTGTTTTAAGTCCGTTTATTGATTATTTACTAAAATTAGATAAAACAATTAAACATAGAATTGCAACTAATGAAGGTAGTGCTGTAGCTTTAGCATCCGGATATCACTTAGCAAAAAAAAAAATTCCATTAGTATATTTACAGAATTCAGGGTTAGGTAATGCATTGAGTCCCCTTACTTCTTTGGTAGATGAAAAGGTCTATTCTATACCAATGATTATCCTAGTAGGTCACCGTGGGGCACCAAACATTCCAGATGAACCACAGCATAATAAACTTGGGCCCGAATTATTAAAGATTATAAAAGCTCATAAATATTTATATTTTAAGTTAAATAAAGATAACTACAAAAATTTTATATCAAAAGCAATTTTTGAGGCAAAGAAAAAATTATGTCCAGTTTTTTTGATAGTAGATAAAAATTTTTTTAAAATAGAAAAAAAAAATAAAAAAGCAAAAAAATTAAAGACAAAATTTTTAAAAAGATATGACTACTTAAATGTTTTATTAAAAAATAAAAATCACTCTAAAAGTTTATTCGTTGCATCAACAGGTTTTACAGGCAGAGAACTTTATTCAGTAGGAAAAGATTTAAAAAAAGAAAGCCAATGTTTTTATAATATTGGAGCAATGGGTCATGCTAATCAAATAGGTTTAGAGATTTCACTAAATAGTAAAAAAAAAGTAGTTATATTGGACGGAGA